>JAABUS010000045.1_pt1 | contig 264014 bp, 173 predicted proteins | sample 5560161 | NCBI WGS metagenome assembly JAABUS01 (sample SAMN10711885, study PRJNA513376) | rock metagenome | isolation source: Antarctica rocks | place: Antarctica: Victoria Land, Trio Nunatak nord | collected 2016-01-04
GGAAATGGGGGTGTGGGATTGCGGAAGAGGGGCTAGTTAGGGAGGAAGAGACGTACATAACGGTTCGGGTTTGGGTATGCGGGTTGTTTTCCAGGGTGGAGGGAGGGCGGCGTGTGGGTGTTTCTTGGGCCTCGTTACGAGGTGGCGGGACTGCTGGGGTGAGGCATGACATGTGCGGAGGAGAAGGCAGAGGCAGGTGCGAGGACGGGTGAGAATTTGCAGTGATGCCATTGTGGTGGACGAATGGCATGAAATTGATCGGTAAGGAGTCTTCAATCAGAAGGAACAGTGAAGCGCGCGCTTGGCGCTTCGTCGGAACTGTTATTTCTCCGGTGCCGGCCCGGACAATGATTCAGGATAAAAGACTATGCTGCTTCTACAAGATCAGATTCAACCAGTTCTGCCAAAATACCTGCGGCGTCTAGCGGTATCGTTTGATATATATTGCCTGAGGTAAACTCAGATCTCTGTTCACAAGCTGTCATAGCAGTTGAGCGGTGTTGATGGAGAGCCAAGCTGGTGCACTAGAGCAGAATGCGGACGAATGATATAGATTCCTAAATGAGCTCCATGACTAGACTGATCGTCTGTTCACGTGTTCCCTGGTGGCCTATAGTCGAATGCTTGGTGGGACAACGTCTCCCCGATTTGCGAACAGTTGTTCTCGGCCTGACAAGCGAAAACTCCGCCAAAGGTCATTTCATCTATCAAAGCTTTGAAAGGTCAATCGGCTCTCCTTCTAATATCACGTTAATATTACATTCCCCTCTCGCTGCTTGGAACACGCAAGATCGGGCACTATACGGTGAGTTATTGCATAACGCGTTGCAGCCGTCTCTTCGCTTCTGATAACGACATCGTGCCGGAGATATATGTAGAAATCTCGCTATCGATGTCCGAATCGCTTTGTGAACGGTGAAACGCATAAGCGCTGAAGATCTCCTCGGCCAGCACTCCGCTCTGTCTCATGAAGCCATTCTCGATAACCGATCTCATAACCGCCGTGTGTTTGTCCCTTGACTGAGGTAAACCCTTTTGTAGGTTGGTTTGAACGAAGTTTCGGAACTGAGAGTCCGATTCCGGTATGTGGAGGTTGAGAATGGTAACTAGATGTAGAAAGTGCATCGGATGCTTTGCAGCCTCAAACCACTTATCCAATTTTCGAAGCGCGCAGCGTTTAAGCTCTGGTAGCTGGTACTTGTCGCCCAACATGAATATCTGAGCGAGATCCTCGGCGATAGCTCGCTCTGCTTTACTGAAGAGTTCCGTTCCTGTTTGGACATTTGCATCAGGCACTGATGTCTCCAGATCTGGCACGATCTTCCAGACTCCATCTTCACGCACTATCCGTACACACTTGCTTGATGGCCCTTCTCCTTCCTTGTGGCTATGTTCGACGTCCTGAGCTTGATGATCGCACTCGGATGGCGTACTAAAACCCCCGGTGTACAATAAAGCGACAACACAGCGGATGTGAGAAGGCTCGTCATCCGGTAGCCGTATTACCTGTTCTTCTTTCTCTTTGAACGGTAGTCCAGTCATTGCGCGGAAAACTGGCGATCCGGCTAAGACCGCTTCGTGAATTAGGATCCGCTCCTCAGTCGGACCAGCAAGAAGCGTGAACATGTCCGAGGCATATGCCCTAGAGGAATTAGTCAGTGTACGAAAATTGTATGGTGAGTCACTGACTCTCCCGTGTTATTCATGGCGGAATGCACGCGTCCCTAGCCTGGTCTTTAGGAAGCCAATCAATTGTGAAGATGGAGAGATCGCTATTAATAAGATACATAAGCCGTTGGGTATGTATCCTGTGAATATGGTTATTCTTCAGCCAAGGTTACGATATTGTTGATTTGCTTTTTCGACGAGGACGGAAGGAAGGAGTCTGTCTAGAGAGTTATATAGCACGCAAGTGTGGCGTGGAGCGGGAAGTAAGGAAACAAGGGAACTTGCTCGTCAACACCAAAGGATCTTGTGCAACACATTACTACATCAAGCCAACATCAGCTTCCATCATAACTTAGAATCTGACTCACCTCTCAGGCACGATTGAATCGACACTGAACCGAGTACTTGGTTTACTCTACGAGCACGATTCCCAACTAGTAGAAGAATCTATCAATGTACGCAGGCACATGTTCGCTAGGATTTTGTTAACCGGGTAAGTAAAGGATCGCCGAGCATCCCAGAAATTATTATCAGGCTATCAAGATATCTACCACCGTAGTAGCTCTCCAGATGCCTACCGCCCCCCACTCAGATCCCCTGTCCCCCTCAAAAAGTCCTTAGCGTCCTTATCCCCTCCATTCGCCGCAACCTCCATCCAGTGGAAGACGACAGCAAACGTGGACGGATCCAGTCCTCCAGTATCGACCCCCCTCTCATTCGATCCCACCGTCCGGAACACATCCTTAGCCTTGCTGAGCGGCATAGTCACCCTCGGTACTAGTTCTGGGTGCGTAAGGTAGAACAGGGCTAATTCTCTTGCTGCAACGGGGCTTCCTTCTTTGGCAGCGATGGTCCATAAGTGGGCTGCGTCGGCGAGGGTGGTGTTGACGAGATCCGGGGCGTAAGCGGAGGTGAAGGTATGGGGGTCATTTTTGGTGGCGGATATGTGATAGGTGGTGATGCGGGTGGCGCGGTCGATGATGGCGGAGATGCGCTCCTCTTTGAGGGCTAGGGCGGCAAGACCGGCGTCCCAGAAGGCCTTTCCTTTGGCTGTTTGGTCGAGGATCGAAGAGGGAATGTGCGCAGCTATCATTTGAAGATCGCGATAGAGGGTTGGTGGACGTAAGGTGTCGTCACGGAAGATGGAAAGAAGAGCGTCGACGAGTTCATCAGTGCCGGTTACGTGGTCTCCAGGAGGTTGGAAAATTGTGTGAAGAGAGGGAGCTGGCTGAGGTCGTGCGTAGGCGCCGGCGAACTTCAAGGTACCCGCGCGGCGCTCGGTACAGTTGGCGATGACCTCTTCTAGACTTGTAGCTTTTGTTCTTGGTACATTGATAGTACGAGCACTGATGGTATTCATCGGTGGCGATGTTTTTCTAAAGATTGCCGTAGATGATCGCGCTCGCACTTGTGATTGATGAAAATCTTGCAATGAGCTAGAAGCGAGCATCTCTAATTCACAGAGCAGATCAAGTTTCGTGTACGGATCGTAAGTGCTAGACAGTCTATCCAGTATATCAGCGTAGGCGTCGGAGAACGGAAAGGATGACTCTGTAGGGCAAATCTCGTCACTGGCTCTGTCTTTGGAGCCTCCATGAACAAGGCCTTGAACATCGTTCTCCGGTTTCTCGTATTCCGAATGTTCAGCTCGGCCGGGGGTAGGATTCTCTGCTTCTTGTTGCTGGCTTGGAGTGATTGTTATGTCGCTCCGGCCGTCGCCACGTGCTGAGGCCGACTCGACCATTTGTGGTCCGGCTTCTGTTCGAAGCGCGTGAGGAGACATTTGATTGTGCAGATCTGGATCGAGACCAAATCTGTTTGTCCAATCGTCTGTCTCGCTACCCTGGCTCCATGACAGATATCCGAGATCGCTCAATAGCAAGGAGGTGACGACGTTCTTCACATGGTTGACGAATGATTGGCGAGTCTCAATGGAGCTGACAGTACGGGGACCGTGTGAGCCTGCAGTACTATGCGCTGAGCTTTGCTGAGTAGGCCATGGTGAGCCGCCAAAGGGCCCGTGTGATCGAGATGGGGGCCATAGTGTCGAATCGATCGCTGTAGAGCCGTTCGGTACCGCATGGACATACTTGGATTGATGAAAGCTTGAGACTGGCGTCTTCCAGAAACTGTTCACAGTCTTTGGACCTTGAAGGTTGAGATATAAAGGTGCTGGTGGATTAATGGGGGAGACTGGCGATGGGGGTGCGTGAGGTATAACGCCACTCCAGTGACTATGGCGAGCCTCCTTGTGGAAATCGCCAAAGTAAAAGGAAGTAGCACTGCCATTGTCTATGCCCATGCTAGTCTTCTCGTGCGTGAAGAGGTTGCTGGACCATAGAACAGGGCTTTCGAGCAAGTTCGCGCCAGCAAGTTTGTTCGCGCATCTTTGTACCTCCTGACAGAAACGGTGTATCCTCTCTTCGCCTTTGCAGAAGTTCTCGATGCTATTCTTTGTCAACCATCGGCTGATAAGCTCGATCTGCTGATCGGCTAATTTGGAAGGACCGCCACAATCTTTGGGTGCCGCCAAAGCTTCAAGGACATGTGCCGCCGATTTATCATGGCTCAGAGGCGTCCGTAACCGCTGCCGCGCCCATGATGTAACGCCCGAGGATCGCTTGGAGCGTTTGCCATCGGTCATGGCCTTTAGCGCACGTGTGACCCCCAAAGCATCTTCGTACGTTGCTGAGTGCTTGACGTCGCACGCATACCACATCTTCAATCGTAATGCTTTGCGCTGCCTTTCTGCGGTAGCTAGAGCATTCTTCGGCTGCCTTGCTAGTCGTTCTAGGGATAGAAGATGGTCTTCATACTGTCTCGCCATCTGAGCATTTTCACTGATGACAATCTGCTTTCGCCTTATCATACGTGCGAGTCGTTCGTTCAGGGCGTCTCCAGCACTGTCTAGGGCCATGATCTCCTGCAGGGTCTGTAAGTTCTTCCACCACATGTGTGATCCCTGGAAATCGAAATTAGATTGACAGAAGGCCATTGCCGATCGGAAAAGAAGATCCAAGGCTCCTGAACAGCCCTTATCATGACCTCGGCCCATTTTGACCTCATTGGCGAGATACTGGAGGTCTAGCCAACTGTTCTGATAATCCATGGACATGCAAATGGCATTTTCGAAGTCACGGTACGTTTCTGAGTCTATCCCCTCGAAATCCCCTCGCTCTCCTCTTTTGGACTCGTTGTCTTCGAATTCATCCAAGCAATCGAGGTCATCCACGGATGAGAGTTTCCCACTTTCTGAAACGCTGAGGGAGGCCCAATTGCGATGGTGCAAAGCCGTCCCAAAGCTGGGATCGGTCTCAACCATGCTGCGGATCACTTGAGAAGTTTCAATTAAAGACGACACGTGTTCACCTTTGGATTCCCTATGAGTCTCTCTGGCAGGTTGAGACGCGCTATATGGTCTAGAATTGACGTCCGCAGGGCTATCGCCCATGATTTCCTGAAGCGGCGCTTCGCTTAACATGGTAGTACTGGTCATTGAAGTACCTCTGGTGCTTGGCGCCATGGACGATGGTACGCCACTACCGTATCCAGTGGAACCAGACGTGAGCGTAGACGATTCAGCCACCGAAGAGGCTGTGGATGCGCGCTCGCTATACAGACCGTCGAGGGAAGCGGCAGGTGACGACAGTTTAGGATGTAAAGTTGTGATCAAGCTGATCGCGTCCCGAGGACTTAGTAAAAGGGACGCAGTAGCCTGGAATTTTTGGCCTTGTCGGACCTGTGGTTGGCCCTCCAGTTCGCAATTTGCTGCCTGCAACGGCTTGAAAATGGCGAAAATCTTGCCAAGGAGAGCCTGACTTTGCGACGACACCAAGGAATGCTTCCTAGAGTGGTCTTATTTAGGAGGTCCGTCCAACTATGGGCACACAAAGACTTACCATGGTGAAGAAACATCGAACACTTGTTTGTGCATCCGAGCCGCAAGTTCTTTTAGAATGGTAGTTCTGGCAGTATTGCCAATGTGATGCGTCATCAGTATGCCATGGCTCTGCCGCATTGTCGTCAACAAGGGAGCAAGTACGAAAGCATTTTGCAAGACTGACCTCTGGGTAGACAAGCATATTGGAGATGAACGAGCAGAAGAACCATTTTGACAACATGAAAATTTCTGCGCGATTTCGAACCTTAGAATCCTCGATCTTACCCAATACAGAATGCACAAGATCCCGAAGGCCCGGAGGAACGGTACTTGGAAGGTGGTCCGCCAAAAGTGTGAATAGATTTTGTATTGACTTCTCAAAGAACTCCGAGGCGGAAATCGCGGCCTTTGCGTTGCGAATCTCCAGCAACTCTTCGAAATCCATAGCCTGGTCTGTGGGAGTTTCCAGAAGAAATGCCCCTCTTCTTAACAGATCTGCAAGGTAGGACTCCAGCCTTGGTTTTAGACTCCATTCCTGTAAGCTAGCAAAGGCATCCAATGTTGTTATTACTACCTCGTCACTTCCACGTTTGCCATCTACCATGACCCTAGAACACACGTTGGCCCAAACTTGGATCCGTTGGCAGTACTCCCAAGTCCCAGGTCCTTGAGAATCATCGAATATACCATAGAACAAGACGAAGAATGGGTCTTCCTGACCGTAGTCCAGCGACCAATGGCTTCTGGACGCGACACCTGGATCCTTACCAAACCTTTGGGCTTTCACATTGGGTCGGCCAGGAAGAATAGAGACAAGAACGTTTGCAGACCTGTAATTGGATGTGAGAGCAACCAGTTCTGTAGAAGTCAGGCTTGACAAGCAGTCAGCTAAACAGCTGGGTTCAGATCTCAAACTAGCCAGAAATTCAATGAAGTTGTCCCGGTGGACGAGTGGCAAGACCTCAATCCAGTTAGGGGGTCCAGAGGCCAGAACAGTGTCAATATCGCCTGTTGTATTATTACTAAGCGGGATTGCATCCAGCATCTGCTGACCTGCATCGTAGGCATCCAAAAACCTCGCCCTGTCAGCGGTATGGAAGTGGGCGACCATTGAGTGGTAGATAGAAGCAGATATGCGGAGGAGCCTCCGTTCTAGGCCACATATGACACGGAGATACTTCAGCCGTTGCCGCAGGTTGTTGGCGCGGCATATATGGTCCTTCTCTAGTGCAATTACAGACTGGAGCTGTTCAAGAGAAACAGGTGGTATAACAGCGGTTGTTGGGGACTTCAAAGAAAGGTCGATCCCACCCATTGTCCCTTGAGAAGGAGTTCCTTCCGCTGGCACATGGTCCTTGCTATCCAGTAACAGTTGCTCTACGCCCATGGCCGGTGGTATGGTCTCCTTGTCTCGAATCTCCTCTTCTGAGCCGGTCCTCGAGGGAGGCAATGGTATTGTCAGCTCCACTGGGATATCATCGTTACATTCAGAGCGGTGGGGACTGATTCCAGGCGGGGCTTGGCTGGTAGTAGAGGAAGGGACATGTAGGATAGTCGACGCCAGAGCTTGAGTATGTTAGCTCCATGGATGGTGACAGTCAAATGCTAGACAATAAACCCTTCGATAAGGCGCGCAACGTACAGGACATGCTCCTTGTAGGGCCATGCAAGGAGAACCTTTGCTCCATATCGACCTGTCACCTCTCTATCGTAGAATGCCCCGGAAAAATTGCGCCTGCGCTGTTATATCGTGTCGCGGACATTGAAGCTTGCTCTTGATCTACCTTGTCCTCTAAGCCAGAAGTATTGTCGGCATTGACAAGGTGCTCTGGAAGTATCGCCTGCTGTTGGGAGTGGGGTGACTTGCTGCTCTACTCGGGCGCATTGGGGCATAAGAATCCCTGAACGTTGGAAAATGAGCCAGGAGTAGGTTGACGGCGACTCGATCACACCACAGTGCTGTTGTCTCTGTGTACTTGGATTTGTGAGCATACAAAACGTGAAAGCGGTGGAGCGTTCATGTGTGTGGTGATTGTGCATTTGCGCCAGCCATTGCCGCCCCCTCATTGGTTGTCCTCGAGGCTCATTCTAAAATGAGGACCGCTAGCTGCTGGACAAACGCTTAGCAATCGAGTCCTGATGTCCACTTCAACCCCAACATCGCACGAAGACTGGCATAACGGTCAAGCTCCCATCATTAATGTAAGCATGAGTGTAGCCGGTTACAGTGGTCTTCAAAAGCTGGAGCTGCTGTATTGCGATCGTTCTCAATTGCAGGCCATTCTACCACCTCTACTCAAGCTTCAGACAGTCGGAGTCTCCTCTTACTTCGAAGACCTTGGAATGAATACCGGCGCGGCTTGTTAAGGACAGAACCACCTCTCGATCTGGTAGAAGCAAAATGGCCTTCGTTCTGCACCAGCCTGTCGAATGCTCTGGCCACTGATGCTACCACAGTCCCAGCTGCTCCCGAAAGAGCGAGCTGCATGGTCCTGCTTCAAAGATCTGCACGATGTTTGGAGAGGTCATCTTTCAGCAAATCAGCGCGCCGCAGGTCCTCCATACTCGACGCCACCACACCACATGGTGTCCGTGCGAGCTGCACCGCTGCTTGACAGATCATCAAATCCTGGTCATTCACCGAGTCCAAGATCCAGCGCAAGGACTCTCCCGACCAATCATATCGTCCCGCCGCAGCGGACTGTTCCGACGGCGAGGCCACCCTAGGAGCTCAACCTCATCCCTTCAATGCCCTCGAACCGATAAACATCAACTGACCAATTCAACCTTTCTATACAGTCATCCAAAATAACATTGGCTTTCCAATCTGGAGCGTTCGAGATATTATTGCTAGAATTATCCAACATGCTTATTCACACCCGGTCTCGTTCGCGACCGATAATGCACGCTCTTGTGGAAGAATAGCGCAAACCATGTGCTGCAGTCAGCCGACAACACCTCGAGTCGTGATCTGGCCTTGCATTCTTACGTTGTGTTTCTAAGTTGTCTGAACTGGCAGCAATCCGCGGACAACTTTCTGGCAAACGTTTCCGTAACACCGCCAGACAAGCACAGAATTAGTGGTTGTGTTGAGCCCGAATCCTCGACATCGGTAGGATGCTTCTGCTCACGCGTTGTCACGAGACCTCACAATCAGCTGCCGGCACCCGTTGGAAAAGCGGTTCAGTAGAGCAACAATGCATTGACCAACTAATAAAGATTCTCCCCATGCGCTGGCACAGGATCTGACTCAGGGCATACGCTCGAGCGAAAAATCTTTGCTCACACTCTCGAAAAACGTATCGACGCGATGGATTAATCAACCAGCGATGACGCACGGTCAAAACGCCAAAACGTCAGAGGATGCTAACGACATTGGGGAAAGATCTTGGGATACATGAGTTTCTACAGGACAGGGATCACACTATTAGTATGGCACTAGTGCTCGGATATTGAAAGGAGTTAGATCGCCAAAGAACAAAAGGACGATGTTATTTACCGAAGAGAGAGATACAAGTTGAGAGAATGCAAGCTTATTATAGGTATAGCGAAGGTATCTTTTCCAAAAGCGTGTCGAATTTTCTATTCTGTAAGAAACCTGTTCTCTCGTTAATCAAGCGCCTCTGCCTTATACCTACATTTCACATAATTAGTATGTTGTTGAGAGATTATAACATGCACACCTTGAAGCTTAGACTATCGGACAACACGTATTACTCTTCCGAGAGATTCTCGTGAACTTGGCGGCGAGTATTTTGCTATCTCGATTTGCATCCTTAACAAGGACATCGCCAATGGATTTCGAGTCTTGCGCTCAATATATAGCCTTAGTTCTCCATACTTGATTTGTAAACAGATTGGTACGTATTACTTCCCACGTACAAAACCTCACTTTTGCTCTATCCCACATTGCCCAATGAATTGTTATCTCGAATAAAGCGGAATATCCCAGAAGCCTTCTCATAGAATATTGGTGCTACTCTCACTCGTAACCGTTCTCTCTGAGAATAGTCTACTGAAGCTTATTCGATCTCTATCCCGTGCTCCGGCCGAGTATCGTCTCAGGATCCCGTCGACCTAACAAGCACCTAGATGAACGGATAAACGGAATGGCGTTGGGGTCGTAGACCAACGAAGAGCCATTGTCGAAAGAAAACCTTCTATAAATGCTGTTTATACTTGATGAAGATACTCGGTAGGAAGGCCTCGAGGTGTAAAGAGATGGTACAAGAGCTTCAAAGAGCATCGATAAGGCTTCGGCAAGTCAGACAAGCATCTACATATGTCGATGCACAACGGGAGCGTATGCTTTTCCAACACAGCCGACATTTTTGGTGATATTGTTTGTTTCATTTTCTACAAGAATCGCAACAGCCTGTCCGAGGAAACACGAATTCCATCACAATATCTTTCTTTTGATAGTCACTTTGAATCAGCGGTTTGAAGTAATATATCGAAGAAAGCATAACTCAGAACCTAGAAATGCTGGACTGTAACAAAGCTCTGCAAGCATATGAGACCGGTGCAATATATAGTCTAGCGCTTTGTATCAGGGAAACTGTCCCGCGTGGCAGGCATGTGCGGGAGGAAACTTGAAAGAAGTGATCGCTTCGGCCAATGCTCATAGAGGAAGAGCTGGCAAACGCCAACTCGAACAGAGGGGGGGTCAAGACTGTTCTCGCGCGCGGAGTTGCTAGAAGACGTGCATCATCGATATGTGATCTACATCGCGAGATGATTGCTTGCTAATTATTTTCCGAGCGTATCGCATCCTGGCTCAGCCAGGCTATTAGGAGAGGGCGAAGACGGGGACCGGAGCTGTATTTCCCTTTGTTATGTGAGTGTCGACCATAAGCTCCTCCATGCCAAGGTCAGTAGGTACTGCTCGAATAGTCCCTCGATCCGTGGGAAAGAATGGTACAAAAAGCTTCGCTGTGGAGTCTATACACCTTCTGGGTCTGTCTTACTTCGACCAGGAGACAGCCATCGGCTTACGGTACGCTTGTACCCAATCAGAGTTTTGCCGACGATTTATCCTATTGGCCCCCTGCCGCTTACTGCGCATTGGCTGCTTCTTGGCCGAAGTGAAGAACACTGCCAAGGTGAGGGCGCATCTGATGAGAGCCGGACTTTGCAGATATGAATGTACTTTAGGTGCGTCGTTCTCTGAATAATCCTGTGACTCCGCACCTATGACAGTTTGTGGGGGGAGACCCGATAATCACGAAGCGTGAGTCTACATCTGCATCATGGGCCTAGGGATTCCATCACGACCCACTTACGTAGTCTCCCATAAAGTAACCGACTCCTCAATTCCCCAAGCCATTATCTCCCCAAGTAACACCCGCCGACCTACGATGCGGCCTTCGAAGCAGCCTCCAAAGAACATGGCCCCGTTCAAAGCAAGGCTGGATCCATCATCAAAAGCAGCACTTAAGGTACTGCTTCTGGGTCAGGACTTGATAGATGTGAATCGCACAGAAGGATTAGCGCTCCTGGGTAGCGCAAGCGACATACTGAACAAGCGCCATGGAAAGCCGCTTCAGCGTGGACTCAGTCTTGCTGAGAGGATGGGAGAGACGTTTGAGAGGGAGTGTGGTGGGACACGTAGACCGGTGCTGGAAAAGAAGCCAGAAGCGTCAACAAGCTCTTCCGTTACTGATTTCGATACCGAAACACGATCCACTACGTCCAGCGCCATGACTGACCCCTCAGAATTACTGAGTTCAGGCTCCGACGAGGATGTCCAAAGTTTCGTTCGGAAGCTTCGAGATTTCCTCGGCTTCACTGCCGAACCGGAAGAGGTGGTATTTGATGAGATTGACTTCGAAGACGGCGAGCGACATTATGCCGAGGAATGCCAGGCGCAGCGGGTGGCTACATTCGATGAGCAGCATCATGGGCATACTTATTTTTGTAGGGGAGATATTTGGGAGAGAGTTGGGGCAAATAGTCCGTACAGGACCCCGGAAGGCGAGCTCAAGAAACAGAATTGCGATAGATGCGGGAGAAGCTGGGTAGGGGCATATGTGTGGGTGTGTGGGGTGGGGTTCTGTGGGATGTTGATTTGTAAGGAGTGTTGGAGGGAATATGAAAGTGGCAGGGCCGAAAAAGAGTAGACCGACCGACAAATGAAGTACGCACGATGCGCTGGCAGAACAAAACGGGTCCTTGGCACGAGAACGTGTCCACGAGATGGTGATGGGACGAGGGCCCAGGGGAAACCGGTTGCCAACGAAGCAGGCAACTAAATTGTGTATATAATGATTAACGACCTCCACAGAAACAGAGAGTTTATCTATGACAATGGCATTTCCAGTCTATGTGCCTAGCCGAATACACATCACGATCTGCAAATACGTCAGTATTTGTCTTGTCGATAGGACTATATCTTTAGCCATCTATCCAGAGCAGCTGGTGGAAGATCAGACTTTGCCTTTAGATATCATGCTCAACCAGCGCCAAGCAATAAGCAAGAGTGTACACGCGGCTGAGCTGTCAGATTACCAGAATCGGTTCTTTTATCTTCATGTCTTGGACTCGAACGAAGCTGAGATGTGCATCAATGACTTACCGAATGATTGTGAAATGTATCATATCACAGGACAGACGATGTTCCGGTATTCAGGTCGTCACCGCATCATGGGAAGTTCGCACCGAAGTGGCCCTCGTGATGACGGTTTTACGAAGCGGAAAAGTCAATCTGGACACTACCATCGGAATTGCCAGTTATACGGAAGCGAAGAGATAACAAGCAATGATTTGAGTTGGCGGTCTTGGTTGGAGAAGAAAAGATGGGAGACTGGTCGTTGTTTTTGACCTGATTCAAACCCCTTCAATGCCAAGACCTTGCCCTGGATAATTTACGATGACCCTTGGCTTTGAGGGCAAACACCGTTCCCCATATTTATGAAGTAACTGCTTCATAATTGGATCCTCACACTACCAACACTCATCTGTCTCTCAAACCTTACACTGGATATAACGCGCTATTCAATTACTCCAAAAACTCCTTACCCCAGCGCCGACGTCTGTACAAAGCACCAACATCAACGCCTTTGTAACCCCCCACCGCTTCATTGCTTGTAGAGCATATGTAGCTCAGCGTATTAGCAAATCTACAGATCTGAGACCCATATCAAACCTTCTTGATGGACAATCTATGGCAACGCCGCTCCAAGTACGTGCTCTACGATCTCTGCTCCAAGGTATGACTGACTGACCGCCCCTCGAAGTACCAGTAAACTTTCCTTGTCCACATCCAATACCAGCAACAACGGCAAAGATAATCCGAAACCTGAGTCAGTCCGTACATATTCTGCAGCGAAGAGATTTGGCGGAGAGGGTGCTATTGGGGGAAAAGCCAATGGCATTCCCCCACTCACTACCACCGGCATTGCATCCCCCACGACCGGCGCATCGTCCGCCTTCGGCCTTGGATCAGGCGCTTTTGCATCGTTTGGTTCTACGGCGAAGACTCCCAGGACTCCTAGTACAGTTCTCGAATTTGGTCAATCAGCCCCCACAAACAGTACAGGGACGGAAAAGCGGGAGAAGGATGCTCCAAGGGAGCTCAATTGGGGAGATGGCAAGTCAAAAGCATCCTCGTTGTCATCAGGCAACAAGCCCTCGAGCACTTCTTCAGAACATTCTCTCAAATCTACTTGGATTGTGTGGTACAGGCCGCCAACGTCCAAGTACTCTGATTACGAAAAATCTACGATACCCCTGGTCCACTTTTCCACCGTCGAGTCTTTTTGGACCGTCTATACCCATCTCAAGCGCCCTTCTGCTCTACCTTCAGTTTCCGACTATCACATCTTCAAGAAGGGCATCCGACCCGTGTGGGAGGACGAAGAGAACAAGCGGGGCGGTAAATGGATCATACGGCTGAAGAAGGGCGTCGCAGACAGATATTGGGAGGACCTCCTGCTTGCGATGGTCGGCGATCAATTTGCGGAGGCAGGCGAGGAAGTCTGCGGTGCCGTGCTGAGTGTTCGCAGTGGCGAGGATGTGCTGAGCATCTGGACGCGCATTGACGGCGGCAGGAACATCAAAATCCGGTAAGTGCAATCACAGCTCAAGTCTCTTCGCGTGTTCTCGTTTTCCAGCATTCCACCTCGAGTCCGCTACTGATGTTTGTTCCCAGCGAAACGATCAAGCGGGTCCTCGCGTTCCCTCCGGACACTAGTATCGCGTGGAAGAGTCACGACGACAGCATAGCGCAACGTTCAGCGATCGAGCAGGCACGTCAGGAGAAGGGTACAGGCGCAGGGACGCATGGTCCGAACAAGCGACGCGATACCCTCAACGAAGAACAGAACGCCGAAAGGCCGAAGAGCTTTGCGTCATGATGGGATGGGCAGAACACGGTCTTGTTTTTGTATGATTAGTGACGATCTTGAAAGCGCTTGCATAGATGTGATTGGGGTGGTTCTCTTCAGTCGTGCTGCATCTTCCCCTTTGGACAGTCACCTTACTTTAGGTGATAGGCCATGCATACCGTCCCTAGGTCAATGGATGCTTTTGTACATTAAGGACCTCCAAGACGATTGAATTGTATTGCTTTGCCAGCACTAGCGTCGAGTCCAGATGCACGGGTTACATCGCTTCGCAACGGCTCTTCCCTAGCTTTGATCCCCTTGGGTGCCCCCATCGGTCACCAGCGCCCAAAAGGTGCCATTCACCAGTGCCGAAAACATTGTTGTCAAACATGAAGTAACACAGAATATGCTTGTTGCTGGCTATGATTTCTTCCAAGAAGAGAAGGACTTCGAACCAATCAACAGTCATGTCACACCCTGCCCGTGCGAATGTCACCAGGGCATCACCATGGAAAAAGCCGAAGAAGGAGGTCCGAGTACGGCACTCCTAGGGTCCCGCTGCAGGGGCAGAGTAGACGAGAACTCAGGTGAGCTAAGTGTCGCGTGACGCACTTCAGTGGCCGAGAAAGGGTTAGTGCTAGGGCTTTGTGATAGGGCTCCAGATTGCAGAATTCCAGAGCCTGTCGATGCAGCTGGCTGAGAAGCAGGGTGCGGCGAATGCGTTGGTACAGACAATACAACGTCGGAGATCTAAGCCATGAGCAGTTGCACAATAATCAAATCGAATCGTCGACGACGACGTTGCGTGGCTTCGGTGCGCTGGTACATGTTGGGTCGAGAAGTGACGTGCCTGATGTTGCAATTCCTGCCCGCTTTTGCGAATAATCATGTCATGTGCTCCTCCCTTTTCCAACGAGCCAGCAAGAGCCGCCTCGACCGCCCCCTTATCCTGCCCTCGTACCACCGGTGCTGCCTCGTCTTCTTCCTGTCTCTACCATTGTTGCTACCCAACCCTCCAAACCCATTCTTCCTTACTCATTCTGCCACCTCCATCTCCGCACACTGCGAGCAACTCTCTCTACACGTCCTTTCAAGACCTCTTTACAAAGTAAAGTCCAGCCGGGCCTGATGGACATCTTCGACGCCATTACCCCAGCTGACACCCCACCAAGCACAGCACCGCCCTCGATATGCAGCAGTGCGCGGAAACCCAACATCCTCTTGATCCTAGCTGACCAGGTCTCCGCACCTCTCCTTCGACTCCATAACCAGTCCTCCCCTATCAAGACTCCTCACATTGATGCTTTAGCAGCCAAATCGACTGTCTTCAACTCCGCCTACTGCGCTTCTCCACTATGTGCTCCCGCACGTTCATCGCTTGTCACAGCCCAATTGCCGACTCAGCTCGGAGCATGGGATAATGCCTCTCCTCTAGGCTGCGACGTGCCTACCTATGCCCATTACTTACGCCGTGAAGGCTATGAAACAATCTTAGCCGGCAAGATGCATTTCATCGGAGAACAGCTACACGGCTTTGAGGAGAGATTGACGACTGACATATACCCTGGAGATTTCGGATGGTACGTTTGAAAAGAGTAGGGATGCAACATGCTTGGAAGGTTTAAACCAACGGGCAAGGCGGTGTAGCGGACATATGTGGTCGTGATATGTCGATACCGTACCATCAACTAGAAGCTCCTCCGCTAAAAGATGTACTTATTGAATTTAGGGCCGTTGACTGGGACGAACCGGACCGTCACCTCGACTGGATGCATAGTGCTTCCTCTATCCTACAAGCCGGACCATGCATACGCTCTAATCAGCTTGACTTTGATGAAGAGGTCATGTTCAAATCCACCCGATACCTCTACGGTGCCGCTCGCCGGCCAGAGTCCGCACGTCCCTTTTGCCTTACTGTTTCTCTCACACACCCACACGACCCATACACTATTAACAAGACATACTGGGATCGGTATGAGGGTGTTGACATTCCCCAACCAGACGTCAAGATCCCGCAAGAAGAACAAGATGCACACAGCCAACGACTGCTCAAGGTATGCGGTCTATGGGACAACACCCCACCTAAGGAAGCTGTCGAGCGGGCTCGGCGAGCATATTACGGTGCTATGAGCTACGTCGATGATAATGTTGGTAAACTTCTGGACGTGCTGAAGGAGTGTGGGATGGAAGAAGACACCATAGTCATTTTCTCCTCGGATCATGGGGATATGTTGGGCGAGAGAGGCCTGTGGTATGTCTTACCTCCGACCAGAAGAAAGTGTCCTGCAGCTTCTTGCTACCACTACCGTGGAGTCACATTTGAGCTAGGGCTAAAACAAATCTAGGTATAAGATGTCATGGTTTGAAGCTTCTGCCCGCGTTCCCCTCCTTATCTCCTACCCCAAACGCTTTGAGCCCGGTTATATCAACCATAGTGTTTCTTCCATGGATCTTCTTCCTACACTCGTCGACCTAGTTGGTCAAACCACCGACCCACGTTTGCCTCTAGATGGTCATTCGCTTGTTCCTTTCCTTGAAGGAAATGGTAGCCCACGAACAGTCTATGGAGAGTACTTGGGAGAAGGCACTGTGGCACCTCTGATGATGATTCGACGTGGACCTTGGAAATTCGTCACCTGCCCTGTGGATTCTCCTCAGCTATTCAACCTTGACGAAGATCCCCGTGAACTTACTAACCTGGCCACCAGCACCGACGCAACCGTGAAGCAGGCCTTTCAAGCCTTCGAGCTGGAGGCCAACGCACGCTGGGATTTCAAGCGTATTCACGCTGAGGTATTGAAGAGTCAGCGGTCGAGGAAGCTGTGTTGGGATGCGCTCACTCGAGGACGATTCCAGAGTTGGGACTATCAACCAAGGGAGCTGGCTAGCGACCAGTAAGTACGTTCTCTCTTCTCTGTGAGCCGTCTGACTTTCCTTGCAAGGTACATCCGCAATGGAGTTCCCCTGGAGGAGCTGGAGCTTCGTTCGCGGTATCCACCTGTTGACGCAATGGGCCGCGAGAAGCCACGAGGCCAGGCAAAGGAGATGGCGGGCGCGGTTGGCGAATGAGCGCCGCTTCCCAGTCGACTCGCCCAAGTGATTGCGAATCCCCTTGACGGTCATCAAATTGCAGCGCTTCCAGCAAGGCGTCGGCTCAGATTTTTGCACAGCTTTTAGAGCGATCTCTTTTTTGACTGTTTGTACGTCTGGGCTTCTATGATAGAATTTGCATGTCTGAGCTTTTACGATAGAATGTAGCATTTGAGCCTATAGCATTGATCTAGCCTTGCAATGAAAGTCATACTGTTCTACCTTTCGCATCGGGCTGCTCATATGAGTCCTTGGCAAACCGTCTGCTCTGTACCTTCATATCGTCCCTCTTGTCTCCCACGCTTTTGGATTCCTCCCTTACGTCTTCATATCAGCCTCGGCAGTTTGAGAGCCTGGCTGCTGGAATAAGAAAGTAGCTTGCCTCTTCTCATTTCCTATGTCTACTGGTGATCCTGGGGTTCTACATCATCAAAAGGTCGTCCAGAATTGAAAGGAGAGAAACAGAGATAATACAGTTGTTACAGAAAGCGTTCCCACAGCTCTGTGAGGATGTAAACAACAACGCCTACGCAGCTAGAGCGCATCGTTCGCGTATGTCTTGAGCTTATAAAGACCTACGTCAGAAGACGAGATCAGAGAGAAGAGCTTCGTAGGCATCATGTGAGTATGTTGCAGCAGTTTTGGGCAAGGTAGGCTGCGTGATACCCTTTGATTATTTGACTCCTTCGTAATGAGTTATAAATGGTCGGTTCAGTCGGCATTCGACTCGTCGACGCGTTCCAAACCTAGCCAATAATAGTTATGCGGTCTGAACAGCGAGGGGAGCACTCTGCCGGCGCATAGCATGTTGCCGCCGTGCGGGATTTTGGTGGACAAAAGAGCGCATGCTTTCCCAGAATGATTGGTAGCAGATATGGGACTGGCTAACTGCTTGGCTGTTCCGCGACGACAGAGAATGGGGGAAAGTACTTCGAGCTTTAGGCTTTGGACAGTGTTGTTGTTGATGCTGACGAAAGATTTACTAGCATTGTTAGCGCTTGGTCATTTATGCTCCGCTTTGACGTCGGCATTCGGCCCGACATGATTAGCGTCACATGCTAATAATTATGGCGGGGGAAAGCCCGGATTGGCGGCTTATTATTAGTGGGGCACATTCAACGGAGCAACAGTTTTTGTTTCCTGATCCACAACCACTAATTATAAACGTCACTCCTCCCGTCTCTTCCGCTTCAATTGACATCGCTACTGTAAGTTCTTTGATTGCCCTGCCTTCAGAAGGCCTGACAGCTCGAGCCATTGCTGATATATACGCAGCTTCCAAGCTCGTCCCCCAACAGTCCAAAACCTCACCTCCATAATCACAACCTTCAAAACACTCACCATGCCTATCCAAGTCCCTAAAGCTGAGCGCCTGCTCGATCTCTTCAGCCTCAAAGGCAAAGTCGTTGTCGTCACTGGCGCATCCGGCCCCAAAGGTATGGGCATTGAGGCTGCTCGTGGTTGCGCTGAGCTCGGTGCTGATGTCGCCATCACCTATGCTTCCCGAGCTGAAGGTGGTGAGCGTAATGCCAAGGAGCTGATGGAGAGCTACAAGATCAAGGCTAAGGCCTACAAGCTCAACGTTGCCGACTACAAGGATTGCGAGAAATTTGTTGCTGAGGTCATCAAGGAATTCGGCAAGGTATGTGGACATGGCTTTCTTATGTCGACCCTTGACGCCGTGTCCAAAAGACCATGGAGATTTGGCGAAAGTAATATTAACATGTCGAACAGATCGACGGCTTCGTTGCCAATGCCGGCCGTACCGCCAACTCCGGCATTCTTGACGGCTCGGTTCATGACTGGGAAGAAGTCATTTCCACCGATCTCACCGGCACCTTCAATTGCGCCAAAGCCGTCGGGCACCACTTCAAGGAGCGCGGTACCGGCTCTCTTGTGATCACCGCCTCCATGTCTGGCCACATCGCCAACTATCCGCAAGAACAAACCTCCTACAATGTTGCCAAGGCTGGTTGCATTCACATGGCGAAATCATTGGCCAATGAGTGGCGTGACTTTGCTAGAGTCAATAGCATCTCGCCTGGGTATATTGATACTGGGTTGAGCGACTTTGTGGATCAGGACACGCAGAAGCTGTGGAAGAGCATGATCCCGATGGGCCGCGATGGGGATGCGAAGGAGTTGAAAGGCGCCTATGTCTACCTGATTAGCGACGCTAGCACCTACACAACTGGGACGGATATCCTCATCGATGGAGGCTACTGCACTCGTTGAAGTGATTTAAATGATGGTATGTACAGGGTTTCGAGACTCTTACCCTAAAGGAGATACTGAAAATGCTAGGTACTTGCTGTGCCCCCTGCCTCATGGCCTTTGACGGGTGGGAGCATATTCCTAGACTTGCTTCGATCGTACATATTTTAGTAAACAAAAGCGGTTGGCGGTAATATCGATCAGCATAATTTTCCAAACAACATCGACGATCCTGTGTTGCTTTGCTTCTGATTTCTTGGGTCACTATGCAAGTTAAAATCCTCATTGGTCACGGTGGTCGTTCTTATCTCACCAAGAAGTAGTACGTAGTAATGCTAGGTAGGACATCTTTCTCTCTCGTCAAAATTGCGATTCTAAACTATACCGCGGCAAGAATGAGCGAGCACTCTGTCCTTGTAAGGCCTGGACATTCCTTATGTTTTTTCTTCTTCGTTTCTTCTCAAGTTCTGTACAAGATGTCATGCCCGAGTATCCCACATGAACCGCCTGCTTGCTGCCTTAGCCATGGGCGGTTACTCGTCGATCAGCGCAGCATCTTTCCTTCAATACTTTTCTCAAAGGTGTTCCTAGAACACATTCTGATATATAGGTCTGCTCATCCATTAGGTACTCGCACATGTCATCACCACCAGATCTCAGCGTCAGCTACATAGGCAGGGGTAGGTATCCTTCCCGCCCCCGAGGAATTTTTTGCAGACATTATTGGGGCATTATTTAGTGACAGTGCGACGTCGCGCTCGCGAACCAGCTTCATTCGCCCCCTGTTTAGGCAATTCGTCGCTTAAGATATACGTCGTTGCCTTGGGCGTGCTAGAGGAATGGCTGGCTAGGAAGGAGATGTCGCATATCTATGACCTACCTTGCGATGAGCGAACCGGACTCAGTACCAGAGCCAACCGATTAGTATAGTCAGCATTCTTTTGTACGCAGCCTTCATGTTGCAATCGCTAATACTGGCGCAGGCCATCCCTACAGTAACGCTGTCGTCTGTCGTCGTACCGAAGCTCCTTACAGCCTGCGTGTAGGCAAATCGGTTGAGGAATTTCAGGATCGCGCCTTGGGTACGGAGATGGTCTCGTGATATACTTCATTGATCTTAGCGTGATGTTGTGTGTCTTCAGGCCATGAATTGCGTCGCGGAAAAGTGCTGCGCGCGAATGGGTTTGAGGCTGGTGGCTTGGTATACTTCCATTGCTGTTGGAAGGAACTTTGGGCAACTGATTTCCGTGTAGGAGAGTAACAAGGATAGTGATAAGGAGACTGATATACTTTACTGTATCCGACTTAGTCGAATTTCGGACTGTCAGCCCTATGGCAAGGCTTATCTGTATGAGCAACCATCGAAACGTCGAGTGCGGCCCGGCAATATTATAAGAGAGATGATTCCCCTTGATAAGCCTGCAGTCTTCTGGATTTCCGGATGAATTACATGTTCACGGTCATCCGACCAAATCACTGCTGTAATAGGTATCATTCTCTGCGCATTCCTTCGGACCTTCGTGGTGGTAAGCAGGGCAAGACCAACCCCGTCGTGCATGTGGTTGCATGGATAGCTTCTTTCTGATGAAGTGAACAGAGCCCAGATAGTATCAGAGCCTTGTCAATGTTATCTGGCGCTATTGATGTCGCGGGGTACAACTCACTTTGGTGAGCGACGAAGAGAAGTCCTTTTTCATCATCTGAGGGAACAGGAAAGCAGATAGGGGTCCTTGTCGGCTCGCAATATTCCTTCGTGGCCCCACCTTTCAAGGATTGTGGACGACTGTAGACTGGCTGCTTGCAGTCGGTTAGAGGGTGTGATGCTGCCCTTGTCGCGAGAACCACACAGCTGACATGGTATTGCAGCATGATCAAACTCTAATTGATGCGAGACTAAATATATATGATAGGGATCTATATGCTTTTAAAGCTCCGCGCAGGATCTTCGGATAACGCCTTTGTGAACCGTGCCAGTATAGGAGACACCTGCTAGCATAGGCCATAGGTGAGTCGAAACATCCTCCTACCCCATATGAGATCTAGTCAGACGGTCTCCTTCAGTCTAGTAATCATCAAAAGATCCAATGATCTCATAGCTTCTTTGGTTTCTTCGGCGGTGGCGCCTTCAAGCACGGATTTTCCAGCCGTCATGGTCAGTCGCTCTGGGGCTGGCTGCTGTAAATACGGCATGACTCGGGTTCGGTGGGCTGCGCGGAACAACTGGAACTTGTCAGAGCTAGTGGCCAAGATGCGGCAGCGGAGAAGCCTACCTTCAACTGTTTTACGATTGACCCTACCTTCTCCTCAAGTTCGAAGTCCCCTTGCTCCTTCACCTTGAGGCGGAATGAATGCTTCTTCAAAGCCAGACAGAACTCCCTTTGCTTGACGGGAATGTACCGGATCATGTTCTCATCCGTGAGGTAGCGCTCCATACCTAAGAAAGCGTCCAGAGCCTGGAAGAATAGGACGTGGTTGCCGGAGAGGCCATCATATTTGATGAATTCTCCGTTGGATACTCTCCCGACTCCCCAACCCTGAAAGCCTTGGATATAGCTCAACCACACCGAGCGCGATACGCGCGAATCGGTGAGGCCCTCGAAGAAAATCAAGAGCAGATGACGAAGCCTTCGGCCAATGTTTTCGAGATGTTTGATGCAGGACATTTTGTCGCCTTTCTTGAAAGAGATGATGGCCCCAACCATCTCGTAATATATTGGGAAAGCCTTCAACGCGTCAGAGGCAGGTAAGGGTTCTTCTTGGCTCTTATACATACCAAGATCTCCAAGTCGTAGAACATACGAAAGAAGACATCCTCAGACGACTGTATCAAGTCTGACATTCCGATGTTGATTTTATAAACTCTTTCGGCGTGCTCATTGAAATTATGCACAACGTTGGCCGTGTTGTTGCCACTCTCGGCTGTCACGCCGAAGTTGCGTTGCAGGTAGGGCCATGGCGCATCGAGCTCTGGTGGGAAGTCTACAACTTTCTCTCCCTGGGCGACTTTGACAACGGGGATGGTTGCCCATCTGGAGATAGCTCAGTCCATGGTCTTCAACGGCATTCGTATACTCTACCTATATGCGTGACGGCATACGGCAACGCAACAGTAGAAGCCGTTATATGCATCGCGAGGAAATATATCCCAACTTCCAGCTTCAACTGCCTCTAAGATGGTCTGGACCTGAGCTATGCTGATTCGTTCCTTCAAGTGTTTCCGCATAAGTGAACGGTAGTGTTCACGGCGGACCTGGTTGATGTCATCATCCAAGGAGGGCTCGCTGGCCGGCAACAGAGGGGCTATTTCCAGGTAGATGTCCTTGTACGGGCGGAGGGCTATTGGCCAGTTGTCGTGCTTAGCTTTCGGGGGCCATGCTCCCGCTCCGTCTTTGTCGAACAGCTCAATTAGGGTTGACGCTACCTCATGATCAGTGTGGAAAGGCCTCAGGTCTTGGATTCTCGCCGAATTTGGTCTTTCTGCGACTTCGACCGGCTCGCTACGTTGGCAACGTATCAAGGATCCTGGATCGGTAACGAGAGTACGGAGAATGGAAAGAAGTTGAAGGCCCAATCTTTGTGCTGCTCCTGAAAGAGGGCTCACTCGAAGCTTGACGGTCTGATGAGGTTTCCTCGCCGATAGAAGCCCTGAACAACAGACCACAGCGCCAAGAAGGGAAAAAAGGATCTTCACACTCAACCATGTCTCGAATAGGGCCATCATGGTTGAAAGACCGAGGCTTGGATGTTGAATAGAACGTAACAAAAGGGGAAGCTTTGTCAAAACACTCTCCTTTTCACTTCGAGTCTAAGGTCAGGCCGGCCACTTATGCTCGGTGTCGAGAAGAACGGTGTGCCCTTCTCCCAACCTTCCTGACTGAAACTCTCGGAGAAGTTGAACTTTCCCGTTGCATGGATGTCGCTTGCAGTGGAGAAATAGTGGAGAAGGTAAGCCACGTTTCTCAGCCGTGGTCACACCATGACATGATAGCATAAGCGGCAGAGATCCTTCGCGAAGCCCAGAAGGGTACGAGTCCAACACGTAGCGAAGATCGTTTCTCATCTCACGGGGCGCCTGAGTCATCGTGGCACCAATGAGAGAGGTCAAGCAATCCTCGTGCGTAAGGAGGCAGCAAGTTTTCCTCAGCCTGGTGTGCGTAAAGTATCCAAGGCAAGGGAACACTAGATGTCTCGTCTTGACCGGGGTATTGTCCAGATCTGAAGGACAGGCAGCCACGGGCAGGAATGTCCCGAAACTGAAACCCACACGGGAAATTCTAGGAGATGCTTCCCAACCCGCTCCATCGCTTCGACTAGCGAAGTACGGTGAGGGTGATGACTCCATCCTCTGTTGGCCCCAATGCATGGCTTGACCATGAAGCGATGCTTGCATAAGTCTTGGAATTTGTGCTGCCACGGCTACTTCAGACAATTGGCTGAATCTACAGAACAGAATTACCAGGGGTTGTATTTCTTATAAACTGAGCTATATGTGGATTATGCATACAACCTCAGCGTCCGCGCTAAAGCATGCTACAACCTGGAAAAACAACACTACAACTTCCTCGCAATCGTGACCGTGTACTTCTGGTGCACACCCTCTTCGCTGGATATATCGCGAAGGCATTCCTTGGTCAACTTCTCCAGCTCCTCGCCAGCGACACCCTGAGATCCCAGCATCTTCCGAAGCAATTCGGGGTACTGCGGTACCAATTTAGCCTGCACGTATCTGCCCATGGCCTCGCTGTTAGGCGTTTTGCTTGACGGCACGAAAGAGAATTCAAACGTCTGAACGCTGACGATCTCAAGCCCCGCAGCTTTCATAAGTGGTGCAGCTTGAGACCCGGCACGCGTGGAGAGACCAGATTGCTCTGCTGCCCGCACAATCTTACGGTGCCATTCCCACCCGTCACTCAAACACTCCGAAGTGCCGACTCGATAGAATTTCCAATCCAAGTCTTGATGTTCGATCATGCCCCCTGGCTGTAGGGATACCTGGGTATTCGAGAAGTAGCGTTGCCAATTGTTAATGCCCAGGAAGAGCATACGACCGAAGATATAGCCCAGTGCATCTGGAGTGAAAATCTCGCGGCCCATGATGTCGTTGTCTTGCCCAAGTTGATCGAAGTCGACATCCAAAACATTGCCCACGGCCCAAGCTGCATTGGGCGGGGCCATACTCCGTACAACTTCAGTCACGGGCGATATATCGAGTCCATAGACCTTGGTGGATGGCAATGCCTTGGCAATCTGGATTGTGGCCACGCCTGTACCACAGCCAACGTCGACGGCCTTTGTCAGAGCTGTCAAAGAGTGGAGAGGGGCCAAGTAGGTACTGCCGCCGATCATCTCGACGATGGCGGCGGATTGAGCATTGAGTCGCTCTTGCTCGATAATGCTGCAATTCTTCAGCACAAGCTATGGACATCGATAACCATCTTGGATGGCGACTTACTCGTTCGGAAGCACATAAGCTGATTTGGTTCCATGGTACTTGCGCTCACCAGGGATTTCATTGATCAATGTCGACATGTCCAGTTGAAGTTGTGGCTTGTTCTTTTGCAAATGTCTAGGGCTGTCAAACAATGTTGGATCCTAAAGATTTCGCTGATATGTTTTGTATCTTGGAAGTTCGCACTGTGACTGCTACTCGCTGCGATACATATGATCACGGTCACTCACGACGCTGCAAGATTGGTCAGAATACTTCGTGGCGGAACGTCCGACATAAAGCATGTGAATAAGCAGGGACAGGTAGCATAAAGCCCTACAATCCTCCGAGCTTGCATCTTGTCGTCAGCCGGGTGTCGCAGCCACGGTATTCTATTGCGGATTGTTTCCAACGGTCGGTATTGTAATTGTTTGCAAAGTCAGCCATTTCCTTCAGACGCAAGACTACGATCGTCTCGGAATTACAAAGAGTGGGTCGCCTAAATCACTATGACCAATGAAGGATGGGACACGAGGAGTGCAGTCCTCGGAATTGCCATCTGAAGGATTGTTTTACCATCCGGGTTGGGAACGCCATGTCGCTTTCGGAATTGATAACCGAGACCTCGAACGACACCTGAGGGCGGTGAGAAGGCTGCATACACTACTGTGCAGGGCAGGATCAACGTCGCGTGGTGTCTGCATAGCCGAACTTGCATCTTCCGTTTCCGGTCAACGAGCAGGCACCACTTCCAACATGCAGTGCAGCCCCCATTCATGTTCGGGAAGCGTCCGCTAGCGGTACTAGGCCGCGCCCGCAGTGATCATGCAACTGCGCCCTGAAGAAATCCCTCACACCTTTCTTGGACTCTTGGTACTGTGTTCGTCGAGGTGCGTCCTCGGCTGAGAAGTCCTTCGTCTTCCGGAGGCTATTCGTTACATGCCTGGGGTTGGTTTGTGGAGATGATCCCTGTTGCGCTAAGGAAATCGATAATCCTCCGGGCGGGGCCGCTTGGCGTGGCTGACTGCGGCCCGCCGCGCTGTCAGCCCCGAGATTCGAAAGGGCTTGGATTATTGATTGCTTTCCGCGCGGAAATATTCCACGTATGGATTATTGCTTATTGATTTCGGTTCCACTCGACGCGGAAGAATCCCTCGTATGGATTATTGTGCTTTCCGTGCTGAGAAGCCAAGCGGCTCAAAATTAGCAAACCTAAGGATGTCTTGGGCAACTTGCTGGACCTCTTAGTCTTGGGCCTAAGAGCGACAAGGTCGGCGCCATAGAGCACCTTTCTTGTCAACTCGACCATACAGTCGTTCAACTGCAGAGATTCTCGATTTCAACATGGAGTCCGAGTCTTTAGCCAACGGCCACGGGGGCGAGAGTCCACCATACCCTCCGCAACCCAATGATGTTCCAACCACAACGTCCAAAGCCGAAATCACCACCGCAATAGCTCCACCGAGGAGTGACGCTCCTCCCAGCGAGCTGCGGCAAACCCTTTTCATGATCTTCATTACTTTGACGCAACTGGTGCAAATGATACCCTTGGGCGCCGGAATCAATTCTGGGCTGGCGATCGGAGAAGCGTTGGGTGCAACCCGGATCCAGTCTACTTGGGTCGTTGCTTCGTATCCTCTGACCCAAGGCGCTTTTGTCCTGATCGGCGGGCGCTTGGGAGCTGTGTACGGCCACAAGAACATGCTGACCGCCGGCGGTGTCTGGTGGGTTCTCTGGGCTTTGTGTGGTGGATTCGCCAACAATCTCGTTGCGATGTGCTTGATGAGGGGTTTATGCGGTATGGGAGGGGGTCTCATGGTTCCGAACATTGTCGCTCTGCTAGGCATCACTTTCCCCCCAGGGCCCAAGCGGAATCTGAGTTTTGCGCTCTTTGGAGCAATGGCCCCTGTCGGTGCTGCTGGTGGATCGCTCATTGCTGCGGTGGTTGTTCAGCTGACAGAGTTCAAATGGCTTTTCATGTTGCTGTAAGTGGTGATATAGTATGCAAGCGAAACATTCCGTCGCTAACACCTAATCCTTCAGTGGTCTACTTGGCTTCGTCATCTACAGCATGGCATTGGTTGCAATTCCTGCAGACGAGCCAGTGGATCCAGAGGGCACGATTGACTGGGTGGGCGCTTATCTGGGTGTTGGCGCCCTCATCTTGTTCAACTTTGTCTGGAAGTGTGTATCACCGAGACTCTCTCCATTGATTCTAGAGTACTCATCGTTTTCTAGTCAAGCACCAATCGTAGGGTGGAGCAGCGCCTACGAAATCGTTCTCCTCATCATCTCCATCATCCACTTTGCCGCCTTCGCATACTGGGAGTCGCGGATCGCCAAAGAACCCATCCTGCCCTTCAAAATCTGGAAAGCCCCCTCCTTCGGCATCCTCATGCTCACCATCTTCTTCTGCTTCATGAGCCTCGGCATCTTCTTCTGGTACATGAACATCTACATGCAGACCATCCGCCACGACAGCCTCATCCGCACCGGCGTCCAATACCTCCCGCTAACCATCGTCGGCGCCGCAAACGCCTTCCTAGCCGCCTGGCTCGCCCCGCGCGTCTCGGCCCAGATCGTGATCGGCATCGCCTGTTTCGCAATGGTGGCCATGAACACCCTCCTGGCCACCATCCCCACCCATCTGACCTACTGGGCCATGGCCTTCCCAGCCATGCTCTTGTCGGCCTTCACCATCGATCTCATCGTCACGAGCGCCCAGATCATAGCCAGCAACACCGTGTCGGTCAAGCATCAAGGCGTGGCAGGCTCCCTGGTCGGCACGCTCCTCAGTTACGGACTCAGCACCGGGCTGGGCTTCGCGGGCACTGTGGAGGTGAATACGTTCGCGGGTGGCAACGATCTGCTCCATGGCTACCATTGCGCGGCGTACCTGGCCGTCGGCTTGGCTGCTGCGGCGCTGATACTGGGGGTCGGCTTCATTCGTATCCCCAAGGATATCCGCGAGGAGACTGGGGAAGGGGAGCCGAAGAGTTGAGCAGCTAGCTACCTTGGAGGTGCCAATATTTGCAGTGTATGATGATTAGCAGGCGTGGGGAACGGAATGTCCAGCGCCATAGTTTATTGGTGTCCAGCAACCCCTATAGATCGTTTTTTCAATGCGAAGACTTACTAGCTTGCGAATCCCCGGCGTTGGAACTCACTTCCTGCTTCTGTCACGCGTGCTGCGCGTTTACCGCTTTCATGGTGGATTGTATGGAGGGAGAGTGGTATTTTCACCAGACATTAAAGTACTTGAAGGCGCCAAGCGAGTCGAGTGACAGGATGGTTCTGCTGCTGGAAGGACAGCCATCATTTCTGCACCCGAGAAATCCTCCTGGCGTGCCTTTCACGATGGAGGAACATGGTATGGCAAGTCTTGGAGGCGCCAACTTTAGATAGATCTCCCATGGAGACGGGAAAAATCTCATTTGCCATTGATGAACAGGAGCAGATACCTGAGCATTGCACAACTCGATTGATCTTGTGTGAATCAAGCTCACAGCCGGAATCCAACAGCGAACGACGGTTGGGAATTCAAGGAAAGTTGGGTCCCAACGCTATAGCTACATTTTCCTGCTCAAGTGTTTCTGTTTCTCGATACATGGACACTTTCGGCTCGCTCTCCTCCCGGATGCCCTGAGCTCGAAGGCGATACTTTACATTGTATATCCAAGAACAGTGGAGTCCACCGCTCCAGCCGCCTCCCCGGCTCCACCGTTTCTGATTCACGATACAGAGTCACTACCAACCGTCATCCTCTCGGGTGCCCGGAGCGAGAAAGCGATCATGCGACATCCCACCTAGGCAGCAACCCCCGGCTCCTCGATAGTGAAAGGCTTGACATTCTTCCCCGCTATCTTCCCCTGCGCCTGCAACGTGTCCGTCGCGTTCTGGAGCGCGAACTCGAAGAAGCCCTTGAAATCTACAAAGCAAAGAGCGCCCTCGTTGTTAGCAAACGAACCGAGCAGCGAAAGGATTTTTTTCGAGAGATTGTGGGGCCGGGGGAGGAGACGTACTGATCGGATGACCGGTGGTGCAAGCGTAGGCGCTCCAGGTGACGGAGGTCTCGTCGCCGAAGATGGCGTCTGTGTCGATGGTGATCCAGTAGCCGGAGAAGGAGCCGTTGTGCGCGCTGTTGTACTTGACGGGGACGGTGGAGGGGAGTTGCTCGAAGCGCTGGAGGAAACCGCCGCTTGGGTCGTAGTGTTGCTTGGTTAGCTGGGGGGGCGGGGAGCGTTGTCAGTGGGAGAACGACGGGAGAGATGTTGGGGAGGATGGGAAGTCGATGCTGGGGGGCTGGTTGGGAAGACTTACGATCTCTTCGAGGGGATAGGATCCGTAGTCTGTGGGGACGTTCGAGGTACGGAGGGCCCCGGCCTTGTTGTCACGTCCTTGGGTTTTGAAAGGCACGAAACCGAGCCAGTCGGGGTGGAAGACTACGAGCGTCTGTGAGCTTGCGAGGAATAATATGTGCTTGGGGCGAAGGTGAGGGGGCGTACAGTCGGAGATCAGAGCAGTGACGTCTTTCGCTGCAGCACCGATCACGGCTATTGTGACGGCTTGGTCGTAAGCTGTGCCGGAGGGACATTGGCAAGGGAGAGCAGAGTCCGTAGAGCACTCTGGGAGGGCTGCTGCATGTGTGCTCAACACGAGGAGAGCGAGGGCCGTGGGAGCTATTGGGGAGATCATATTTGCGGAAATATGGAGACGTGGTACCGGAATCTTGGTTGGAATATCACAGCAGCCAAGGTCGCTTTTAACTGAAAAGAGACCTACAAGCTACGGGCCTGTTCTCAGGACCGGCTTTAATAACCGGATCACTAGCCGTAGATGGTACTCATCTCGATGACAGCTGAGCTTTTCGGGCCCAAGGACAACCATCTCGGGGGATTCCGACCACATGGACGCAGGTTCCAATCTGTCTGGTACGTGCCTGCGGCCGGGCTTGTAGCCTCAGCTGAGATTACCAACATGGTCTGACCCATACTGTGGGATCACGGCTGAGCAAGCGGCCCAGCTCTGACGATCGAGAGCACGCCAACCCACGGCGGGTGGACAGCATCGTCACAGACAAGCAGGGGGAAATGGGAAACGAGGTGTGAGGGAATTGCAGGAGCCTGAGACGAGCGTTGGTCCGCATCCTCCAATCGCTACAATCCTGGCCGAATGAAATGAGAGGATAATGAGGCAACCACAAGTACACTAGGAGAGCTTCTAAACTTCAGGAATCCTGTGAAGCTCACCTAGGCATTCCGCCCTTCCTCCATTACGCCTAGCTTCATGCTTCATTCGTCTGCTTGAGAGACACTGTCATCCACAAGGCAATCGAATCGCTTACGTGGTGGTCGCCTTCAATGCATGTCGACGTTGTCGTTTTGGTAGCTCTGTGCTTACATTATATTGGACGAGAATCTAGCTCAAAAGCGGGATAGCGGCATGGAACTAGGTGTATTCAAAAATACGGAAACAAAACATGGGACGGCTGAAGATCAATTCACGGAACGTCCCGTCGAGGCTCCCAACTAGAACTTCGTACTTGAACCCGTGCCCTCAGAGATGGCTTCCTCTGTACTTCAGCTCGTCCTTCTCGGCCGCAACTCCCAGCCTGATTTACGGACGTGGATTCCGTGCCGCCAGAAATGGCTCCCTCGCTACCACAGCTAGTCGTTTGGGCCGGCAAGTCCCTTTATATCAGATGAACCAAAGCGGTTCGTGTCCAACACCACCATTGATTATTCTTGAACATCATTCGTCCCAAGCCGGTCCTTGACTCGATTGACCACCAAGAGTCCAAATTCCTCCAACGGCCATGGACGCCACAGCTGAATATATACAACATCCCTCAGCTCCTAGCGAACTTGCCGTCGTCCTGAAGGACGAATCATGGGGGCTCCGTAAGCGAGGAGCGAGAAGGCTGAGGCCATCCCCCGCGTGTGACACGATGACGGCGTGCACACTGTTTGTGAAAAGACATGATCAGCTCGTTTCATTGCCTCAGCGGAGTCAGACAACAAGGGCACTCTGGCCGTCTTTCTGCCACAGGCTACACGCCACTGGTGCAGCGGGACAGGCTGCTGAGTCGATCCTTTGAGATTGTGCCTCTTTCTTTCCCGTCCATTGCTGGGCGGGTACGAATCGGACCATTACAGGATTTGATGGCGTCTGACGGCGTGTCTGAATATATAAAGTGTTGCGGATATCGCCCTGACGTAAAATTGTGTTTTGTAATTCTCTCCTTGCTTTTCTTGTGATCTGGTTTTTTCGAGAAGATGAAGCTCATCACTCGCTATACATCTTTCCTTTGCATAGTTGCGAGTGTCTCCAATGCCGCCTCAATCTATCAAAATAGCGAAGATGCCGCAAGACATCAGATTACGCAATGGCAGAGTCAATACAACCGCTATATAGAAGACACCATTAAGACTCGTCGATCAGGCTGCACTTCGGAGAACATCGTCTATCGCCGGGAATGGTAGAAGGCTCATTATGCCAGTTCCTGGAAGTCGAATACTGACGACCGGCTCAGGGGTTCCTTGCCGAAGAAAACTCGCAGGGAGTACATTGATGCCGTTCAATGTCTCATGAAAAAGCCTCCGATTTACCCCAAGAGTGAAGTGCCAGGTGCTCGAAGCCGTTTCGATGACTTCTCGGCCACTCACATCAGTCAAGCTCCTTTTGTTCACTTCGACGTCAGTGTTTTCTCTCTTCTATTTCATTACCACATATCCAGCAGCAACCCACTGACATTCCATCAGGGCGTCTTCTTCCACTTTCACCGCTACTACCTCTGGCTCTACGAGCAAGCCCTCCGCACCGAATGCGGCTACAAAGGCACTCAGCCATACTGGGACTGGACCATCGACTACGCAAACCCAGCCCAATCGCCGATCTTCGACGGCTCCTCTACCTCAATGGGCAGTGACGGGAGTCCCGCCCATGTAGGCATCGTCAACATCAGCGCCTTCGGTCTCACCGTGCCCATCAACCCCGGCGCCGGCGGCGGCTGCATCGCCAAGGGCCCTTTCAAGAACCACACCGTCAACCTCGGCCCCGTCGCCTCGGTGCCCCGCGACTCCGACGGCGGCCTGGGCTACAACCCGCGGTGCCTGGCGCGCGACCTCCATCCTGAGTGGACCAACCACACCAAGCCCACGGACATCGTGGATGCTTTCACGTCGTGCGGCGATGACCTCGGCTGCCTCGATACCAACGCCGAGGGTGCCATCGGCTTCCATACTTCTGGCCATTTCGCGGTCGGAGGCATCATGATGGATCCGTGGGCCAGTCCGCAGGATCCGGTCTTCTTTTTGCACCACGCGCAGGTCGATCGCTTGTGGAATGTCTGGCAAGGCCTGGATCCGGGTAAAAGGATGCAGCACGTGTATGGCACGCAAACGGCGTTCAATCGTGAGTCTTGCTCCCTTTCTATACTATACCGCTACCAAATTTTCCCCCTCAAAATAAACACATGCTGATCTATGTGACCGACCCAGAGCCGCCGAGTGCGAATGTGACGCTGGAGACTGAACTCGACTATGGCCGTCTGGCCGGCAAACAGCGGGTCAAGGACGTGGTCTCAACGGTCGATGGTCCGTTCTGCTACGCTTATATCTGAGCCTGCTTCGGTAGGAGCGCAGGAGCAGTAATAGGTTAGGGAATCTTATCGGATGTGGTTGGTGTTGGGCAGATTGCACCAGAGTATTGTAATAGTAGTAGGAGTATGTTCAATTCAATCAAGCGTCCTACCTCGAGTCCTCGACATATTCACGAGTCTACTTTCCGTGCAAGATGCTTGTTTGGTTGTGAGTGGCAGCTTGACTCGGCAAAAGCGCGATGGAGCCCATGCAACGGCTCAGATGGACGCCCCCCACAGTCAACCTCCTAGTCCCATCAAAGAACCAGCCTCACACCCAATCCTCACCACCCATAACTCCACCCCTAAAATCACCATAGCCCCCCTACTCGGTAATCATCGTGTATACTTCCCCATCTCATAAGCCATAGAGTCCTCCAGGAATTTGGCTCACGCTTCTACAGACCCGTCGTCGAGCGATCATGGTAGCAGGAAGGTGACTCGACACTTGGGGGCCGGGGGGTAGACGATGGGTGTGTAGAGAGGCGATGGGATGCTCGCTGATGGGGAAGGGTGGATGGATGGGAAGGGTGGATGCAGGGTTTTGCGCTGGGAGGGCGGAGAGTGAGGGGGATGGTGATATGCGTGGAAGAGGGAGGATGGAGATGGTTTACGTTTTGGTTGACTCTGGATCCGAAATGGGTCATCATATGCAAGTCTCTACCGCCATGACTTGAGGGGCAGAGAGTGAGGAGGTTAAAAGAGCAAGATGGTGAAAGCAAGGAAGAGATGGAATGGATTGTGTTCTGGTTTTGCTTGGAGCCAGACAGCTGACGACAGATCAGAGGATCCGTCACAACAATGCAAGTCTCTACCTGCCACCACCAAGAACCGCTCGCAACGGCACAGCATCCCGGGACCCCTCAAGCATACTTGCCTACCAAGGCCTGCACCTCGCCATCGCTCATCTGCTTGATGCCCAACAGCTCATTGTCCAGCTTCTGGAAATGCCCGCCGTAGCCCTCGCCCCAGATAGCCGCAAAGACGAAGTTATACACGAACAAATCCGGGTTCGGCTTCTCCTTCTTGAGCTCCTCCCAGGCCTGCGCGAGACAGTCAGCAATAGCGACCTGCTCCTCCTTCCACCCCTCCGCACCCGCGGCTTTCTTGCCCTTGGCCAGGAGCGCCTGCAACGTGGTGGCCGTGTCCTGGACATAGACGGCGCGGTTCTTGGTCTCGTCGGGATGCTGGAGCACGCCCGCGACGGCCTTGCCGATGGTTGGGAGCGAGGTGGTGCTGAAGAGGCGGTGGCCGCCGTCGTAGAGCTTGATGCTCTTGCCCTTGACGTTCATGATGAAGCCGACCATGATGCCCCAGTCGAGGAACGCGCCGGTGCAGACCAGGGTGTAGGACATGCCGGTGGAGCTGGCCTGCTTCTTGAGCGCGTCCTGGACGGCGATCTTGGACTGGAAGGCAGGGAGGGCGCCGGTCTGGGGGAGGGGGGTGTTGGACCCGAATTCGGAGGGGACGAAGCGCTTGATGCCTGCTTTGCCGGCGGCCTCGACGAGCAGGAGCTGTTGGTCGATGACGGAGGAGCCGAGGGTGGATACGAGGGCGTCTTGACCGCGGAGGGCGGAGGTCAGGGAGTCGAGGGAGGAGTAGTCGACGGGCTTGACGGTCACGGAGGAGGGTAGCTCGTGAGTGCTGCTTTGGCGGGTGAGTACGGTGACTTGGAAGCCTGAAGAGAGGAGGGCATCCAGGATGGCGGGACCGAGGTTGCCAGTGCCCTGTAGTGGTGAATGATGTTAGAAGATGAAGACTGTTATATGTAGAGGATCAGAACGGAAAACGATCCACCTACCCCGGCCAAGGCGACTTTGGTGATAGAGCTCATGTTGTGCGGGTTTGCGTGCTTTCTATGTTTGGAAAAAAGAGGGAATAGATTCAAACAGGAAAAGGGCATATGGAGGATGAGAGGAAATAACGAAGAAAGCTATGAGCAAGGGAGTATAAGAGTTAAGTTGGGTACATTATCTTCCCCTGTTGGAAGCTTGTATCGCTGACAAACGTCCTCCACCGGAACACTAATTACATTTATAAGCCATTCACGCAAGTGAACAATGAACAGCGATAACATTGCCTTGTCTCACAGTCACATAAGTTGTCTACGAGACTTCTTGCGGAGAACTGTCAAGGGGGATCAGAATGATTGGATATCCAATCCAATGCGGCTAGACTTGTGCTGCATGGACGGAATTGCTCCGCTGTTGACAGTAAGCAGAAAACCCTGCTTCCCTATCTATGCCAGAAACAGGCAGAAGTGCGTGAGGCTGAGGATCTGCTTTGCAACCACATGCATGATAGATCCACAAGGAATCTGCAGTCAGGTCGCACAATGCGGAACAGTGGAATTATGCCGGCTCGTGGAGGAGATGTGGAGTGAAAAGGAGTCAGCAAGAAGTGGCAGGGAGCATTAATTGGTCAAGCACAGAATAACGAGGCTGGCTCGACCCACCTGGTGTCGACCTCGTACGTTCCGTTCGCATAATGTTCGTAAGATGTTTTCAGCCACGATCATGCCTCGTAATGCTTTTACTTAGCAAGTTGGATTTGGATGTAGAAGCAAATTTGTGCGTCGAAATAACGGAAGCTCTTGCACTTACCCACCCGCCAAGAGGCGAGCTAGCCCGATTGGGGTTCTGCAATTGTGTCGATTCGGGAGACACCCTCACAGTACTACCTTAGAGTAGTTAGGGGCTACTGCATTGAACCCCAAGTCAAATCGGTCGCTATCAAAATCAAACGAATCGCAAGATCCAGTGCAGGATGTTCTCTCTTTGCACGTTTCTACAACAATTTCATTATTCCCTCAACCAAGTAGCTGAGATCAAGTAGAGAACGAAAGAAAGCCTCTGATAGCACTCCTGAGCAACTTCCTGATCGACGATGTAGCAAACCCCATGAATGACATTGACAGTGTCTTCGACCTTGCCTTGCCTGGTACCGATGATGCGCCGGATGATGGGATACGTTGAGGACGCTGATGACATAAGGAAAGGCAATCGGTGAAAACATGAAGGCATCAGACACTTGTCGGTGCCTTGACCAAAGGACTTTTGGAACGGTGGTACTTCCTGCAATAGGTGTCGACAAGGTGGCAGCACTGTATTTCAACCCCAATGACGAAGCGAGCGAGACTGAGATGGGGAACATAACGGTGCACGAGTTCAACAAAGGGCCCTCGATTGACATGTCCTAAGCAGGGCACCTTTTTCCCCGATAGTATGATGAATCGCTGGGAGATCTGTCAACGATATCGTCATTGGATCATTCTAGGCTATGCGTCAAGAGTTCGGTTCTCGTCAGCGTCAATCTGTTTTTGCTTGCTTGTCTGTCTCAGGATCATGTACTCAGCACGTCGACTAAGACGAGGAACCGTGTTCGATGAAGAACATATTTGACATGAAGGAATGGTCTCAACACGTGGAGAAACCATGAGAGGAGCTACGCCGCCATCCTTTGTCGGTTTGGATCTTGTAAGGACTACTCTTCGGCAATGACTATATCCTCAGATTGCGGTTCTCTGAGTTCCGCTACTATCGACATCGGCAGACTCGATAGACCTAGCGTATCCGTACTGAACATTTGTGTGGCTTTTGACCCCGATGGTTGTGCAAGTTAGATACGCCCCTCGACCAATATACCGGTGGGCATGAGCGCTCCAAGGCTTGCAGTTTAGGCTAGAGTAATGGTGAGTCCCGACGTGCTTGTATTAGGTTCCACGATGGAAGCTCGGAGCCATGACTTCGTGGTCAGACATTCGTGAATGTTGACACGCAGGGCCAAGCATAATGTACAGTCAATGCTTTTTTCGGGCGCTTCTTCTGGGCGGATCGACGATTTGCGCTTCGGCCGTAGGCATACAACGGTCGAGGAGTCCATCGTCGCTCCGTGGAACAATAAGTTTGTTGAGTATCGGGAGGTAGATGCTCTGAATCCGACAAGTTCCCTATTCGTTTTCTTATCCAGTCTGTTTCTCGTGCTACAACTCGAACTCATATCCTGGGTCCTCCATCTTCTTAATCTCCCGTCTGCCTTCGCCCCTACTCGCAAATGCCTTTTTTATCCTTGCGAATCTCTTTCTCGCCTGGTAATCGTGTTTGTCCCACTTCCGTGGCAGCATTCCCTTCGAATCTCCTTCCCTGTCCGCTTGGGTCGCCCAATCAACAAGCTCATTGAGATAGTCCAGATCCTCAGGGAACGCCAGGTGGTGAAACTTCCTCCCAGCACCTTTCTTCTCCATCCTCTGCATCTCCCAAGCCTTCATCTTCGAGGCAGAGGGGAGTGACAATCTCCCGCTCCACATCCTTGCAATAACAGCAGCTTGTGCCTCGCAAGTGCGAAAGGGAAGGATGTTGGAGGGGACGCCGACGAATGCTAGCGTTGGATTTGGGGCGTAGAAAATGTGCTGATAGAGATGCTCAACTCTTTCCCCGTTTGTGATCGGTGGAGGAACGAGGGAAGATAGGAAGGGGTAGGAATGGTAGTAGCCGGTGCAGAAGAGAACTTTGTCAATGCCCACCTCGATCTGACCGTCGGCGAAACGTACAGCACGCTCATGCCCACTCGAAGGCGGCAGAAATTCTGCGATCTCAGGCACGGTGCGAACGTTGGCATCAGAGAATCCAGCTGCGAGGTATGAAGGGGTACGTTGGCTGAGAAGCAATGGAACAGCACAGGTCTTCACGATCTGAGTCGAAATGTCGAGACCAGATGCTGAGGCACCGATGATGAGTGTTTTGAGTGTGGTGTAGGGATTGGGATTCCGGTAGTGCTTGGAGTGGGATATGCGATTCGGAAAAGCGGTGTTCCAGGCCTCTAAGCCAGGGATGGCAGGGATGTGAGGCACTGCATAATGCCCACTCGCGACGATGATGGCATCGTAGGCTGAGTCTCTAATTCTTGAGGTAGGAAGATGGGTACTCGTTAGTAGCCATCTATTCTGCTCGCGCTGGGGGCGGGACACGACTGAAAGGACTTTTGTCTTGAATAAGTAGAGATGGGTTACTGGCTCCGCATACCGCCTTAGATATTCTAGCACACTCTCACGGCCAGGGAAAAGTTGATCGTTTGTAAGAGTGTCATCGGTAGAGTAGGTCATCATGATGTGAGGGATGTTGGTTTCTAGATGGTCATACATAGGAGAGCTGAACACAGGGGTTTTTCCAAGCCATTTCGGTTCTTCGGGAGGTGGATTAGGATTCGTCTGTGGGACGGCAAAGTGGCTTTGAGGTGGCGATTCCGAGTATGTCCATGCTCCACCTGGACAAGCCTGCTGTTCGTAAACGTCAATACATTCGAATCGATTCTCGGCCAATAGATATCTGGGTCGTTGTCAGTGCAGGGGCCTGGAGGTTGATTATAGCAAGATTGACAGTGAATCTTTTCGGTGAGCAGAAGCTCGTCGATCCCTGAAATTGCAGAATGTGTTCTACATCAATTGGAATACGCAAACACGCGAAGAAGATGTTTAAAATCAAGAATATGGAAAGGATCTCAGCATACTTCGCCGCGGCAGTGCCTCCTGGCCCGCCTCCAATGATGGCAACCTTTCGAACATCCCAGTACTTCTCAGCAGACATCACAGAAGAAACACCGATTTGCCCCGTAAAATCAATGCCGATTGGCGTCCGAGAGCTTAGCACAGAGGGAGATCTATGACGGCCTCAAAAGATAGAAGTTGTTCTTTGATGCAATTTCTGGGCCTGTGAGAGACCCTCATGATTTATGATTCGGAGCCTGCCAGAATATCATGTGTGATCTCAATGCCCTGCAAATCAACATTGATAAGGTAGGAACAGAGCGACGACACGTGACAGAGCTCGCATTATTGGTCAGCCCTGTAAAGCGTACGCTAGTGCTACCTCGGTGTGACTTCGAGCTTCTTGGAGGTATTGGATCTCTTAGCGTATGGCACTGATACGAAGCATCCTTAACGACTCACGCGATGCAGGAAATTAATATCCTTGCAGCGACCACATCTCAGACCACGATTACGGCCTACCGAGGTAGCAATGGCGCCTACCGACACACCGTCATGGCCAGATCCAACCCCAATCGCGCAGCTCAAACCTTCGATCGAAGCGACGAACATATCGGTATCGGGAATAGTAGCATTGATATGGCCCTATTCGGCGTCCCAGAGCTCTTACAGTATTTTGCTCGTTGAGCCTGATTTTCGACTGCGGCGTCACAAGGGACAAGTCCGCCTGCATTTCACAGGCTCAAGCGCGAAGGCTGTCGCAAGAGGTGGCATACGAAGTGGTGACCAGCTACTATTGAGCTTGGACGATGTTCAGTGGACGCAAGATGCATCTGCTGCAGAGGTCACAACACAGACCCCTGGGAAGGGCATTGACTGGGAGCTACGATTTCAAGAGCGCGTGGTGCTGCAGGTATGCAAAGTCGGATTAGTATGAGAGACTCGAATTCACATAGCGTTCCCGGTGTAGATTCAGCGCGAAAATGAAGAGCCTATTACGATCGATATAGATCATCCACCGTCCTCCCCGCAGACACAAGCTTTTCCCAAACCGCCTCCTCGCCCATCCCCGCCTTCGGGTCAAGATTTGTATGGCCCAACAAGATCAAACCCACATCTCAGTGACAACTCAAAATCATGGTCCTCACCGGCTTTTCTCAAACGAAAAGCGCCCTCGTCCACCCCTTTCTCCAACTCAGTCTTCGACCCTTTCGCGGATGAGCATGACTACCAAGAATGTAGCCCGACCAAGAGGACAAAGTTTGCCAGAAAAAGCGCGGAATGGAGGTTTGCCGACAGGACGCCGAGCCCAATCCTGCAATCGGATATTCAGGTCGAGCAGCAAGTTGAGCAGCAGGTTGAAGCAGAGATTCACAATTCAAGCGCGGAGCAAATTACGGGACTACCAACCCCTATTTCTGAGCAAGAAACAGCTGTCCAGGACTCAAAGAAGGTTGCGGTCGAGGAAGGCTTCCAAAGTCCCATTTCAGGCCATCGAGAATCCCCTACGAGCCTGGAGCTCGAAGCACATGTCGAAATACAAGAGAGGCAAAGCTCTCAAGACCAAGATTCGGATGAGGACTACAGCCCAAGCATAGAGTACAACCCAGGCCAATCTGGCTCTGTGCCTCAAACTGCTGCTCAGATCATTGACGCAACCGATGAACACATGGAGGAGCTCCAGACTACCGTCTCGGAGCCTAGTTCAGAGCCGGCAATGTCCACCCTTGTCGAGCCTAGTTCAACGATAATGAGGCTCACCAGTCCCAGGAGCAAGGAACACCCGACTGTATTCACTGATGTCACGAAGCCGTCAGTAGATGGAATCGACACTAGTGAGATGGCTCCCTTAGAGGAGGTAATGGATGACAGAAGCGCTGAGGAATCTCGAGGCGAAGAACACGATTCGCCCATGTCTGAGGAAGAAGCTGCAGCAATTGAGCATACCATCAGCAGCAATAGGGCCAGCTCGCCCAAACAAACCGTAGACGCTTATCTGCGTCACTTGAATGCCGAGCAGGTCGGCCCTCAAACATTGGATGACATATTACGCCGATCTAATCAAGAGTCACTGTTCGGATCTGGCCCGTACGATCAGAAGGCTGATAGGATCGCTCCTTCATCAGTAGTCGAACTGTCTTCGTCGCCGGTGCATGCTCCATCACGCTCCCAACCAGGATCTGAAGAGGGTAGCTTGAACATTGAAAGAGAACGAGAGCTAGATGACCATTACGACGGGAGTGAAAATGAAAATGGCCATTGGGCGTTGAATAGCGAAGATGACTCAACAGAATATCCGACTGATCTTTATACAGAATCTGAGGATGAGGCTGAAGATGAATTAGAAAGTCAAGATGCTGGCATTGGTTATGTGAGTTCGCATGGTATACCTAACGGTACAGTCTATGATGCGGATGACCTGTTAGGAGATGACGACGTCGAAGGCCGGGGCAGAAGTGTGTCAGACGAGAGCCAGGGACCCTATCACCACATCAGATCTCAAGAGCAGGACCATGATCTACAAGATTCGCATGACCTACTAGATGAAGAGGGTCATGACAGCGAAGCCGAACGTAGTGATGATGTGGATGAAGCTCCGGACAATGTTAGCTCTGATAGTGACCTAATGATAGTGGAAGGACCGCCGGAACAGATCCAGCTTGGATCCTCAGGGAAGACGCTTGATCACGACGAGCGGACCTCTGAAGCTGTGGAGGATAATCAATCAACTGTGGATAACATGCCTAGGTGGCGTCGTGCTTCGACCTTCGGGTACGACGGCTCATCATTCTCACGGTTGCAATCGAAAGCAGAACCCGACAAACATATCGCTATTTTCGAATCTGCAAACACCGAGACCACGAAGATACAAGGTGTTGGGAGTACGATCAATCCGAACGGAGAGAGCGGAGAGATCCGACCAGCAGCATCCGTCGACCAGCTATCGAATGATCTTCCTTCGGCTCACGAAGGTGTTGGCGCAGCCTCGAGAAACCTAGGGGTCTTTGTTCAAAGTGATTCGAAAGAAATCGGTGCAGAAAGAAAGGATGACTATTCTCCAACATCCGCTGCTTGGGTTGCCTATGACCAGCTTCAGAATGATGGTGTTGGACTGCCGCCCGCCGCCGAGCATGGACGAGGTGAGCTTCAGCTTGCGCACGATACTCGGTCTCCATCTGAAGCCCAGATAACGAAATTTACACCTGAAACGTCGGTTGAAACAGGTATCGATGATACCGGGTTACGAGCTCGAGAAGACGATGGAGGCCTAGACGATAGAGATCAGATCAGTGATGCAGAAAGCTCGGTTCGCTTCATGGCACGACGGAGCCCGAGTCTTGGCGATCGTGCCGCCGCAACTGAAGACATAGAGAACATGGCGGAGGGTGAAGAATTGATCGCATCCGAACCCGATGATTACTGGAAAGAAGACGATGAGGTGAGCGAACACGAGGGATTGTTAAGCGAAATCGGCGAGTCTGAAGCAGGTGAAGATGAGGAGAACGACGAACCAAAAGAATTACGAGGTGAAGGTGGACAGCCAGGAAGAAACAGACTGGGCGAGGCATTCCCTATTAAAAGCTCAACAGTAGAGATCATTGATCTCGGAAGTAGCGATGAGGAAGAGCTCACGGTACCGCAAATTCCTGAGCCGAACCAGCCACTTGACCCTGGAAATTCGTATCCCGAATCCTCTGGAGATGCGAAACCGCGGACTGCAGCGTCGAGACAACATGACACACACTATCTAACGAAGGAGACCTTTGAACAGATATCAAGCATTGAGACACCGATTCAGGCCCAACAGAGCACTCTCGGTAGCAAAGGTCTTGCAGAACATGGCAGAGAATCCGTAATTGAGCCCCTTGCCCCCATTGCGACCAGCTCGAGGCGGGAGATTCACGACACGTACTCGGAAGATGCTGGATTCACAGATTCTGAGCTCGCAGAGAGTTGGCCCCCTTCGCCGGACCAGGTGACGGTTTCGCCGTCGCAGACACGCGCTGTGGGTTCTCCACAACCATCTTCTACCATCAAAGGCCTTGCGCAGGACGTGGCGTCCGACACTCAGGAGCAAGCTGTAGACGAAGCTGCAGAGCCGTCACCGGAGCCAGAGCGAGAGCGCGTCAAGGATGAAATAAGGGCTGGGTCTCCAGATACTTCACTTGTGCACTCCGCAGAAGCACAAGTTCTAGGGGCCTCTCCAGAAAATGAAGCTGACCTTCTCGAAACGCAGCTCACAATGAGGCCGTCTCGGTTATTTCAGAAAGAGATTCCAGACTCAGCTGCTGAAGACCAGTCTTTGGCAACATCAATTGAAGAAACAAGTAATGCAATTGCAGCCGCAAGCCAATTATCACAACATCCCGCAACGGACCTAGACCAAGTTGACGTTTACATGGATCAGGATGGAAGGCCGGTTCAGCTCGACGAAGATTCCAGTGAAGATATGGCTCAGGAACTCAGCTTGCAGGATTTGCGCGAAGAGCTTGAACAGCGAACTCAGCTTCCTACACCCACTACAACGCAGCTGGCCAAGACAAAATCAGAGACGTCTGAAATATCGTTGAAATACGAGATCGAAGACGATACGCTACCAACGCCAACTCTGACTCAAAAGACCCTCACGATCGTCCCTTCGGTCTGCAGACGGGAAAGTCATGATAGCTCTGAGCCGGTTGATGAGTCTCCAGAACCTAAGGTCAAAGAAATTAGCCCCGCAGCATCAAGTACGATAAAGGAGGCTTCTGAAGTAGCTCCCCCGACAACGCCTGGTCCATCTCGCAAAGTATCACTGATCCAGAAATTGAAGAAGATGAGGAGCGAGTCTGCGAAGAAGCGGAGATCTAGCCATATGAAAGATACACCTTCTGCAGCCAGTCCGTGGTTTGGTCCTCGAAGATCCAGTCGAATCGCTCCAGATACCGATGAGCCCGCCGTTGACGCTGAAGAGGAGACCGGCAGAGACGGTGATGTCAGTAGTGAAGTAGACGGTGAAAGTCAGCGACAAAGTGAGCCGTCTCTGATACGACATAACATCACCTCGCCTTCCCTTGCGAAGAATCTTACACGCCTTCCCTCGTCCTCACCTCCGCCGCATGTTGTTCAACAGACTACAGGCTTCCGCACAAATCTCTCCTACTTCGCACCGCTAAACACAATTCGCTCTCACTATAATGCTACCACCTCGGTCCTCGCTCTCGTCATCGCCTCGACTCCTCTAGAACGCGCCACGACTGGTCCAAAAGACTACCATACAACCATCTACATTACGGATCCCTCCTCCGCCGGCCCACCGTCTGTATCCTCAGCACGGATCTTCCGACCCTCGAGACTCGCTTTTCCTAAAACCCAGCAGGGCGATGCCATCCTCCTCCGCAGCTTCCGCGTCGTCAGCTATCGCAAACAGCTAGGCCTATTGAGCACCGATAGCAGCGCCTGGGCTGTCTTCCACCGTGGCGAAGAGCCACAGATCAAAGGCCCGCCAGTGGAGTTCGGAGCCGAAGAGAGGGGCTTCGCAAGGGGTCTGTGGGATTGGTGGGCCACGGTAGAGAAGGAAGATTTCATCAGCGCTGTTCCTAAAGATCGAGCGGCGAACGATCGCAGCCCCAAAAAGGGAAGATATGGCAGGAGTGGGAAAGGTAGAGCTTCGTTCCTGAAGCACGAATTGAGAGATGGCACGACGTATGTTGATCGGGAAAAGGGGGTGGACGACGATAGCGTGCATGAACTGAGGGATGGGACAATGTGGTCTGACAGTAAGCTGTGATGTGTGTGTGATGAGGAGATGATATGATGGGGCTGCACGGTCACAGTCAGCCGTTGTACCATACCTCTGACCGGTGAACTTTTGATGTGAGCTTACTGTCAAAGAGTCACTGTTTACTCTCACTTGCTTTTATCACTATTTATTGCTCTTCTCTACCTCAGATCTCACACTTGAGACGATACATCTCGGCTTACACTATCTGGCCTTCATTTCGGCATTGACTTACTCAGGCCTTGCTAAGAACACCGCGGGGATTATCGTAACCGCTTCTGAAGCAATCAAACCTTCTTGCGGTTAGTGTACACATATATACTATAAACTTCTCATCTTCTATAAACCCTACGATTCATTCTCCGTTGTTATCAATCGCAGATTTTACTTTGCGATTTCTATAGTCACTTCGGCAGCAAACCTGCGCCTTCATCCCTGCAGCAATATCTTCGCCTTCAAGGTGCAATCTTTTCCGAAGCCATGGCCATCATGCAGTCAGACGTTGTCGCCGCGGAGAAGGCCTGGGCTGCGAAGGAGCCGAAGGACATGGCCGGAGATTCGGTCTACTTCAAGTATTATCGTAACGAAGTCTCCACTATTGACTTCCAAGCCATCGCACATCGAACTAATGTCGAGGACATGAGCATGTCAGCCAGCATCTCGCTCAAGCGTCGCGCTGACGCTCCGAAGCGGCTTTCTGTCGAAGGATTTCGACGCGTACAAACAATGCCGGAGATAACCAACCTCGTGGACGGGGAATTCGCTCTTCTCGACCAATTGATGGCATCGCACGGAAGTGTGACCAACGCCAGAAGGGTTGGCGACAAAGTCTTCAACGACTATGAACGTGTTCGCTTTGATCTTCGCAACAAGAAGGCAACACTGCGTGCCGCTGTCTTCCGAGAGAAGTACCTGAGCTTCTTCTCCATTTCGTGCCCGACCACTGACCACTCTGACTGTACTTCTACTCTCCTCGTCGATGACACAGCAGACATTGTGGACGACGTCAACGATGTCTCAGACCCTTCCTTGGCAGGTATAGAGGATGACGAAAGCGACCGAGTGTCTGACTTGACGGTGCTGATGGCTCAAGGAAAAGTAGCCGTCGACGACATGAGTGCATCAATTACTCGCCGTCGGATACAACAAGGAATGTCGAAGAAATTAATACCTCCTCATACAGTTGTCGACAAGGTGGCGATCCTAACGTCGCTCAAGTCCGACCGCGAGGGAGAAGTTTGGATGGATGGCTGGCCCATAGCCAAAATCATTGGAGACAAAATTAAATACAGACCATGGCCGTTCGCTCTTGCTGCGGCCGGAAGCTCTCCAGAGAATGTGCCAAATACCGCCGAGCGTTCCACTGCACAAGACAAGGCGCCAGCACCAAAGGCTTTCCCTATCCCGCCAGCAGAAGGTGTCGGCCATTCGCCTAAGTCAGATCCAACGACTTTGTCAAGTACGGAGTTGCCCATCAACAAGATGTGTGCTAAGGACAGGGTCTTGCCTCCATTCTACGTCTGGCTTAATGATACCCAAGCGGGTAATTTGCTTGAGTACGTAGCGAAGATCTCTCTAAGAAAGACTTGGCTGTCTTTTGGTCGGCGAACTCCAACGTCAGCGGCGACGCCTTTTCATCTAGGAACAACGCTGCCACGAATTGGGGCCCAGAATACGACGCCGGCGGCAAAGACGACAAGTTGTCGTTACATATGGCAAGCTGGTTCCCGGGTGGAGACAACGACGACGAGTGGCCGAGCGGGACGAAATACCGAATGCCGCCGATCCATTCCTCATGTGGCAGGGTAATGAAATTGATGCCGAAGCACAATCGCCGGAGGAATCCTTAGCCGCAGATGATAATCTGCGCAAATGTTTGTGCAAGCGCATGGCGGATCTGGAGGACAAGAAGGACCAGGTTTGATCCAGCGGCACAGTGGGGCGGGGATGAGGGGCCCCTTTAGATGCACTCCTGAGTGCTGTTGGGCAGTTGTTAGAGCTTGGCACGGATGGTCGGCATTGCGCCGTCTACCCTCCTGGCGAGTGCAACAACCGACGAACTCCGCGGACGACTGAGTAAACCGATCACGCAAGAGAGCCCACCGACCAAAAGGGCGAGAGTGGAACTTGGTAGCAGCAAGCGGGATTGGCAGAAAGAAAGAGGCGCAATGGCTGGGGAGCTGATGATGAGAGATATGGAGGTAGAAGATCTTCGCAAAACGGTGGCGAAGAGGGCGAACGTGGTGCAAGAGCTTGCTGAGAGCAAGAAGGCCGTTGTGTTCTTCAAAGACAAGGTGATCGACGCGAATGCGACTGCTTCAAGGCGTGGAGAAACTCGCCGCAACTGCAAGATAGGACATTAAGAGTTCCGTGGAGAAAGAGTTCGATGACCGCGGTGACTTCTTCGACGAGACTGCCAATGGCAGCGAAGTCTTCTGGCCCGCACGCGGCTTATGCGCCCGTGTAGTGTACTTTCAGGAGTTTCTCGTATCATATATGAGTTCAGGACCTTCTCTGAGCCCTGCTCTTGGGTATTTTGATTGAGGGAGAGGAATGTTTCAACAGTTTCCCTCTCCAGCCATGGTATTCACTGGTGATTCAGTCCATCAAATCCCCATGCCTTTGTTCTTTCATAAATGCCATGGATCGAGTGGCCCACTTCGTGCCAGCGCATGGGATATCGTCGGCGGCTTGGAATCGCCTTGTCGCCACCATGGAGATCAATCTGCTTGGATAGACTTGGCTGTCGTCACTATTAAGACTACACACTATCGCCGGCGCGGCGACGAAACTGCCAAAGAATTGTTTCGCTGTCCCCACTGTTGAAGCTTCATATTATCGTCGTCGTTGGCAACGAATATGCCAGGGAGTGGTATCACTGTCGCCACTGTTGAAGTGCCATGTTGTCGCCGCCGTAGGCAACGAATCTGCAGAACCGGTTTGGCTGTCGTCGCTGTTGAAGCTCCATGTTGCCGTCGTCGTTGGCAAGAAGTCTGCCAAGAATTGGTATCGCTGTCGCCCCTGTTGAAGCTCCATGTTGTTGTCGTCGTTGGTATCATCTTTACCAAGAATTGGTATCGTAGTCGCCATTGTTGAAGCTCCATGTTGTCGCCGCGTGGGCGACAAATCTGTCAAATATCGGTATCATTGTCGCCTTTGTTGAAGCTCCATGTTGTCGCCACCTCGGCAGCACAGGGGCAGACTGACTAGGTTCGTGGACTAGGGTATCAGCTTCTGGGAAGGGTTTTCAGGTAGGTGTGGGTTGTGTCTGTGATGGGCTTGTACGGCGTTGTTGGTGTTAGTGTCAAGATGGAGGTACATTTACATTTAGAGAAGCCATGAGACGAATGGATGGGAAATGCGAGGCAGGGGTCTAATATGTGTCGGAGCGCTTCGAGGGACATCGATTGTGTGGAGATGTACTTATAGAGGATGGGAAGGAAAGGGCTGCGCTTGTCGCATGTTTGGAGTTGTGATGTTGGCTAATGCATGGCAGTATTCCATTTTGCCAAGGGAGTGGCCGCCAGATGACGAAAGCCTTACTCTTCATATATAGACGGCGCGAAGATGCTGATTGATGATAATGCTGCAATAGAACGATCTCGAAAGAAGGCTGCTGAGCAAGCGCGTCAACTGGCCAATAGAACGCAATTCACCAAAGAGACCTTCGTGAGCAACTTCCGATTTTCTATTCAATGAGACCTTTACATACCGAACGAGAAAGCACGTTCTTGTAATTGCCCTTCGTCTCCACAGATGAGCCTAACCTATTCGTTTGGACTGCCAATTGAGTAGTAAGTAGCCGCATGAGCCACTCGCCGCAACCGAATGCAGTCCCGAACGATCTTTCCTACGTTAGGCAGAGATCACATTTCGTGATGTTCACATGAAGCTCGTAGCTCTGTCAGTCATGCTCCCAACTCCCTGACTCGACGGTCGAGTCCTGTAGTCTATACCCTAGCTTCAGGGAAGGGCAGTCCAGACCAAGGAACGCTTCAGAAGCGAAGTCTCACTTCCGGTACGCCCTGACCTGCCATCTCCTACGACAACGTTAGCACTCTCATCTGATCCACTTCCACCACCCTTAATCTTTCCCAATTCAACGGTCATGGTAGCACAGTACTTACCACCAAGCCTCAAACCCCATCGTCCTCGTCTCGATCCCCAAGTCCCTCAACGCCTGCGTATCGAGCTTCGTATCATACGGTCTACTTGCCCCTCCCCCACCTCCACCGGTATTCCTTTTCAGACCACCCATCCCTACCCCAAGCACTCCCGCCAGGACCTCACAGATCCCATACTTAGTCATCCGCTCCTCTGCACTGAATTGCAACACCTTCCCCGCCGCACCCACCCATTTGTTGCTAATGTCGACAATGACACGAGCGACGTCTTCAGTATTGGTAGGATACCGTATCGCCCAATCATCCACCTGTATCTCCTTCCCAGGCTCCTGCGCCGCCCACACCGTGTCCAGCAGCACATTTACTGCGCTCTCCTTGTTCCCTACACTTTCGTCCACGGCGCCGTAGAGAACAGGGACTCGTAGCACAATGCCTAGTCCTGCGTCACCCAGCGTCGAGAGCACGGCAAGCTCGCCATCGCGTTTGGTATGCCCGTATAGATTTGGTGGGTCGGTCGGAGAGGAGGCATGGTAGGGCGCCTCGCCGGGGCGGCCGGGGAAGACGTAGTCGGTGGAGATGTAGAGTAGGGGGAGTGAACGGTCCAGGCATAGGCGGGAGAGGGTTTGGGTAGTTGCGACGTTGAGGGCGCGGGCGGCCGAGGGGTCGGCAGCCACGATGTCAGGGAAGCGTGATGCTGCGCCTGGATCAAAAGATCAGTATGATAGAATACTCGTGAGGAGGGTTGAATAAAGGGATGGTGGAAGGCGTACAGTGGATCACTATATTGGGTCTGGGATGTCGAGTTCGTCAGCTTGAGCTGGTCTTTCTGTGTACTCATACAAGCCAGTACTCCGCTGCCGACTGGAAGGTGCCCCTACAGTTTCTCATCTAGACGTTGTGCAACGGCGGCTTCGTCATTGAGATCAAGGCGATAGATGCGAGGGGGGTCAGCGCGCGTGAAGCCCGTGTTGACGGTTGACCAGCCTGCGCGGCCGAAGGCGGCGACAACTTGCCGACCAAGGAAGCCAGTGGCACCGGTGATCAAGGCACAAGGCGCTTGACTGGAGGAAGAGTCGGCCATGGCTGACAATGGGAAAGTAGAGTGGTTGGAGTGCGGATGGTGATCGATTTAGTAATTATCACCACTTTCAGATTCTTGCGGTGTCTGAGTGCATGGGCTTGACGAATATCAACTATTATCGAGGTACTGGATCTCCGAATACCCTCATCTCACTGCGTGGGCTTTATGCATCATGTCCAGTCATTATATCGGGGCCTCGAAGCATGTTACAGCCAAACAGAGACCCAGGCCGCGCTACAAAGATTCTTCTTCACAGCCATCCACAAGGGACAGCCTGCAATGAAAAGTCATCGAGACGTTTTTTCTCCAAAAATTACTTGCCGATCCGAAAACCAGCAAGATCAGTCAATATATGTATAGTTTTCAACTAGCAAAAACGCGAGCTCGGACGAATCCTCACTGCTACGCGTAAAGCCCATGCACTGAGATACCAAGAAAAAGAGGGGAGTGGGGGGTTGAGAGTATATATAGCCAAGGACGGGGGCCGGGTAGCTGGGTGTGAAACCTGGAGCGTGCTACGGGACTTGGCCGTTTGGCGGCTGATTTCGGGACTTCAGGGGCAGAGTGCCTAAGACGTGACTCACCACAAGCATGGCGGTAACATCTCTAAATCAATCAATACACATTCATACAACTGTGTGATGCATGGCGCGACTCATAATTTGACTCAGCTCATGGGCTTCACGCGTAGCAGTGAGGATTCGTCCGAGCTCGCGTTTTCGCTAGACCGATCAAATTAGAGGTAGCTGTGCTATTTTTCCCTTGCGCTTTTTCCACCTCAAAGAAGAATCTAACAGCTCTTCCAATGTGCACTGGAGTGATCAGATTGCCTTACTGGAGCTAGCGCATCGAAATCCGAGAAGGCAAGATGTTGATACGTTGGCTCAATTGGGGAATGCCATAGACGGCGAAGAGTCAAGCGTTTGACTGCACTTTGGGGATATCTGTATTTTTGGTTGAGTATTCCTCCGTTATCTGCCTTCTCAGTTATCGGTCTTCGTTGAACGATCGTTCCATCATCTATTCCCTCAATCTCTGTCTTTCCTTTGCATATCCTTAGGATCTACTATTCATTGCTTGGGGTAAGTTACCGTCAGATCCCTTGTCAACGTCTTAACCTCTGCGCCTTGCTTGGCAGTCTTGATGTCCTTGCCTTCGGCGATCAGCTTTCTCTTCTCCCAGCTTCAAAAGAAAGCCTTTGTAGCTCACAGATAGGGCGGAATGCTGTTGGTATCTAGATGAGTATGCATCTTCAACTCATTGTGTACTTACGATCCCACTACTCAGGTAATGAACCCTGCCGGACTCATCTGATGTGTCCTACCAACGCTGCAAATGACTTGTCGCCAACAGCCTGAACTTATTTTTCCAGCATGTTTCGTCGCCGCTGCCGCCGCAGTAGGAACGCAGCTCTCAGAACGACGGTCTGAGAACATGCACTGAGAGTATCGCCCTCGAGTTGGTTCGACTCCTTCCTCAGCACAAAGACATCGCCAGATCGGGATCTCTTCGATTTTAAGACCGACATTTGGATCTCAGAACCCGAAGTCCTATCAGAGCGAGGATTACACAAGAATTACTATTTCGATATAATTGCCTATGGTCAGTGATAATGGCATAGGCGATGATGTTCGGACTCTGCGGAAAAGGGGGGACGTATTTATACGACGCTGGGGAAGGTGTCTGGGGGCGCTGCGTAGTTACTGATAGTCAGCTCTCGCAATTCCCCTTTTGCGTATCCGCTGAGCCTACGTTAGCGAAAGCGATAGGCACGGAAGGCTTGACGTTGAGGGTTAGATAGAATGGAACATTCGGGGAAAGTGAGTCTGAGGCGTTTAGTACACGGGTCACATTGACGTGCCGCGTTGCTGTCACTCTGCGAAATCGTGGAACAGTAGCATGGCTGTATTGTGGAGTGCATGGAGACCAACGCTACGCTAGAAGTTGAAGTAAGTAACGCCGACACACCTTTCCATCCCATCATGCTCTCCCCTAACTCCCTTCGTTTAAGAAATTAACCTCTCACAACTCCTCTTCCTCATCATCCAACAGCTCCTCCAGCAACGACTCCCCTCCCTCCGCCGCAGCCCGAACCTCCGTCTCTTCAACCTCCTCATCCCCATGCGTCACAGCTCCCTCCTCCACCGCCGTCAAACCCTCGTTCTGCCTCGTCTCCACAATCGTCACCCCCTCCGCGCCCTTCCCCGCAGTGCCGTTCTCACCAAGGGCCTTGCTAAGCGCCGTATACAGCTTATTCAACGCATTCCTCGAAGGCGCATCTGTCGCGATTTTCGAATCCACTGCTTCGGCTGCCAGGTCCTTTGCGGCTTCAATTTTCGTGGGGTCGGAGTTGGATGTGATGTACAGCTTGCTAAGCATGGTGATCAAGGCCTTTTTCTCCTCTTCTGTAATCGCATTAGTGGCCATGCTGTATGTTGCCGGTCCTTATCGGGAATAAGGCTGGGCATAGGAGGAGCTTACTGGTACAGCCATTACTCATCGCCCTCTCCAGCAGCTCCGCTGCGAGATCGAGATGCACATCTCCGTTCACAGCTTTCACCTCCTTCCTTCCTGCCTCATCCCAGCTCACTGCAGCTGCATCCTGAACAACCAGTTTCCGCGCATCAGTCCAATCCACAAGCATTGTCCCCACAACACTGATCCCCACCATCTCCTCCCCCTCATCTAACTCCTCCCCCAGATTCAACAACGCATGCAACACACCCGGCGCAATAGCCGCCATGCGCTGCATGTTCTCCAATCTACTATGGCAGTATACGGGCAAGAAGTAGCTTAGCGCCTGTCTCATGGCCGCATTGTCTTTCGTCGCGGGATCGAAGTAGCAGATGACGGCTTGTTTAAGGAGGTCTTCATCTTGGATTACAGAAGTAAGCATCAGTTTGCAGAGCGCGGTTGTGGCGGCGGATTGCACGTCGGGGGTTAAAACGGCTTTGAGGGCTTTGGAGAAGATTTTGAGGATTGATTTGGGGAGTCCTGGGTCGGTGGGGGAGGAAAAGAGGGTGGGATGCGTGGACAGGATGTCAGCGAGGATGTGCACGGCGGTGAGTTGGAGGGCTGGATGGCCTTTGTTGAAGCAGTGGATGAACAGAGTGAGGTTTTCTTCGGCGAGAGTCTTGAAAAGTGAAATGTGTCAGTGGCTAAGGATGTCTTTCGTAACCAAGGGTGAGAGAGGACTTACTTTATCGAGGAAACAGCAGAGGCCTAGGCAGAGCAGGCCTCGTTCCCGGATTGGTGCTTCGTGGCTTCTCACGGCTGGTACGACGAGATTGTTGAGCATTGTTACGAGGTGGACGTTGGCTTGCAGATATCCTTCCACGTTTTGGAGCATGCATTGTGCGATGTGCAGGCATTTCATGTTGATCATGATCTCCTTGATGGCTTTTGCCTCGTCTTCTTCGCCATTGGGAGGGCTCTCCGCTATCAAGCTTTGCTTTGGGTTCTCCCTCGTAGGCGTGCTGTCACTGAGTTCTGATCGCGCAGAGTGGAAGCTTTCGTCTTCATTATCCGCTGCTGGTTCGTCGGCGGCAATGTTGTCGTGCACTTCTGCTATTGCTTCCAAAACGATGCCGCAGAAATCTCTTTCACCCGCTGCTTCCACACCACAGACGTCGCGCAGTACATCAACCACCAACCGGGTGATCTCGTCGGGTAGCTCTGCGATGGCTAGAGTTTCTCGAAGCAAGGCGAATGTTTTCCGTCTGCCAACTTCATCCGAGTAGTCAAGAGTCTTCGCAATATGCATGAGCTGTTCAACGATGAATTCTTGTTCGACTGTATCTTCCTCTTCTTCCTGATGTTCTGCTCTTGCATTATTGCGGCGCAAGCATTCAACAAGGTTATTTGTATACCGTTGAAGATAGAATGCGAGCTTTGTTACCTCGGGCATTTTCTCCTCAATTAAAGACTCATATCGCCCGTCGGCTTCTTGCCTACAGAAGTCATTGAAGCTTCTGGCCACGAAAACGCCTTCAGGAGTCAGATGCTCCCAGAATGCGTCATCGAACTGCATGACTTCTCGATAATCAGGTCTGCCAGCCCAAAATTCTTTCATTGCTTCTGGAGCGATTCCATTCTCAACAGCCGAATTAACAACATCAATGCGTTCTAGAAGTTCCTGCAGACCATCGGTGCTAGGCGGCGCTGCCTCTCCAGCCACGCCATCTTCGGCAGTCGCATTTGGTCCTGCGCAGTCTTCGATCCAGCGCTCACGGAACAGTCGAGCGGTCGCTTTGCGCACATTTTCGTCTCGGTCTCGCAGACCCCAGCGGAGTAGCTTCTCTCTCATTGACAGAGAAAGATGCCGGAAGTCACCCAATGCTGGAAGCAGTCGTGAGTATAAGGCCCGCCGAGTGGCCGAATCAAGGTCACGGGCCCGCTCCAGCAGATATGGCAACGTCCCCGGCGTCATTGGTAAGTTCAAAAGGAGCGAACGGCGAACGTCTGCGCTTGGGTCGTTTTGCAGAATCTCAAGGAGCTTGACGAGGAGCCCGCCCGCATCGTCGTCATCGCTATCTGCACCATCTTCAGCGCCGTCATCTTCGTTGCCCGCAAGTCTGCCCAGGCCAAGGACTGCCTGAACTCTGATCATTGGCTCTTTGTCCCTTATTCTTTTCAGCAGCGCCATTTTCAGTAGATGATAAAATTCGTCATCGATCGAGTCTAATGAGTTGATAATGTGCGACACAAGCTGCGTAGAGCGGTAGCGCACAGTCTTCTCCTTCGAAACCATCAATGGTAGCATGATCGATAGAATATGGGCTACCAGTCGACTAGTCGGTGTTTCTGGAAACGATTGAGTCTCTTCAAGTTCGCTCTCTGGAATGAGCGCCGCATCTACCTTCCATCAGCCATCAGGCTCCGTGCACAGGAGGTACGCATCGCAAACCCTTTTCACTTGCATGCTTCAAGAAGAAGCCTAAGAACCTTACGATACGGTCCCCAACGCCCTCGCCCTTCTTCACGCCCATTAATCGGAGAACACATCGCGCAATCTCAACGTTGAAGTCATCCTCTCCGAATTCCGCTCCCTTCTTGCTCTTGGCATTTGTAGGCTCATAGCAGCATGCACCTTGTACCTTCCGTAAGCTGATTGCCAACTTCCGATGCCCTGCTGTGGTTCTCTGCGCATCTCCGAAGATGGTGCAGAGTTGGGTACGCAAGGACGATGAGGGACCTTCGTCCGATATTACTGCTGTGGGCGAGGAAACGCGCGAAGTGGTGGATTTTCGGGACGCGAGGGTTGGAGCGGAGGATTCGTGAGACGGGTGAGAGACGGGGGGGTTACGCGCTGATACTCGTCCGGGCATATTCAGCTGGTAAGCGTGTTGGATTCGAGTGGTGTATCATATACGGAATACCTACTCTGTCCTCGGCGAATACAGACGGACGTAAACAAGAAGCGTCAACAAGCGCCAAGCCCTTCCACAAAACGGGAAGCCAGCCTCGTCAATTGCCGAGACTTCAATTGATTACGCCATTATGCAATGCGATCAGTCATCGCATATTCAATTTCTACATAAGTTTGCCATCATCGACCCTCCGATCCGTTTTTCGCTTCCAAATGGTCTCTCGAGCCCTCCGACGCTTCGGAACCACCGCTTACAAAATGGCCGAAGCCGCCTCTCACGCCCACACTGCCAATCCCTACGGCGTCCGCGTCGCAACCGCCCAGCAGCACGTCAATGGCTTCGTAGGCGGTATCTCTCCCATCCTTCCCTTTCCCACCCATCCGAGCCATTCCTATATCTCGAAAACCCACTCATACTAACAGCCTCACTCCCTCCCCAGCAATCGGCAACACGCCCCTCATCCGGCTAAAACGCCTCTCCGACGAAACCGGCTGCGAGATCCTCGGCAAAGCCGAATTCCAGAACCCCGGCGGCAGCGTCAAAGACCGCGCCGCGCTGTATGTCGTGCAAGATGCCGAAGAACGGGGGCAGCTGCGCCCTGGCGGGACGGTCATCGAAGGCACCGCCGGCAACACAGGGATCGGGCTCGCGCACGTCTGTCGCTCCAAGGGCTATCGTCTGGTCATCTACATGCCGAACACGCAATCGCAAGGGAAGATAGACCTGTTGCGGCTTCTGGGTGCGGAAGTTTTCCCTGTGCCGGCAGTGCCGTTTGAGAACCCGGAGAATTACAACCATCAGGCGAAGCGGCATGCGGAGCGTATGGAGAACGCGGTGTGGACGAATCAGTTCGATAATGTCGCGAATCGGAGAGCGCATTTGGAGACGACGGGGCCGGAGATATGGTATCAGACTGATAAGAAGATCGATGCGTTTACGTGTGCGACGGGGACGGGGGGGACGTTGGCGGGGTGCACGAGGTACCTGAAGGATGTGAGTGGGGGAAGAGTAAAGTGCTATTTGGCGGATCCACCGGGGAGCGTGCTGCATGCGTATGTTACTTCGGGAGGGACATTGAATGAGCGTACGGGGTCGTCGATTACGGAGGGCATAGGGCAGGGTCGTGTGACGGACAATTTGAAGCCGGATATTGGTCTGGTGGATGGAGCGCTACATATTAGTGACGAAAAGAGCATTGAGATGGTGTACCGCTGTCTGGATGAGGAAGGGTTGTACTTGGGATCGAGTAGTTGCCTGAACGTGGTGGCGGCAAAGGAGGTGGCGGAGAAGTTGGGAAAGGGGCATACAGTTGTGACGATACTGTGCGATGGAGCATACCGCTATGCGGATAGATTATTCTCGAAGAAATGGTTGAAGGACAAAGGGCTGTTGAAGGCCATACCTCCACACTTGGAGAGGTATATTGTGCTGCCATAAGCGATGTTAGAACCAATTATTTAGCATTCGAAGTATCTTCAAGACACGTTGAACAGACGTCGTAGAAGCGGCTTGGTTGAGCCCAATTACCGGGTCTCGGAGAGACAAATCTGGCCAATGGTACAGCCAAATCAAATGGATAAATTGGGGACTTCGACCTAACTGATCACCTAAACTTCCAGAAATTATTCGAATCTCTCTCAAAGCCATCGCCTATACCAGTCCAAAGCTTGCGTCACCGAGTCCTCGAGGCACGCTCTCTCCAGCGGATCATCCGGATTGCCTCTCACCGCAAAACCATGCCGTCCGGGCTTGTAGACCTTGTGCTCCATCTTCGGTAATTGTCTCCCTGCTTCCTTAGCTTTCGCATGGATCTTCTCCACCTCGCCCTTCTGCTCAAACTTCACGCCCTCATCCTTCAGGCCCCACCCATAGCTGACAGGGACGACCAAATGCTCGACATCATCCGGCAAGGCCAAATGACTCGGATGCAACGCCACCGTTGCATCCACAAGCGGCACCTTCTCGCCATCAATCTCAATCATGTTGCTTTCGAGCCCGGCTCGAATCGCATACTTTCCACCCCAGCAGAATCCCGTCATCCCAATCTTCTGGCTCCTAGGAGTCGCGCGTCTCAACGCCTGCAAGAAGTCCATACAGACCTTGTTCGTAGGTGCCTCCTTGTGCCTCATCATCCACATAATGAAAGCCGGCGCCCTAGCAAGGAGGCCGGTGTACTTCGCGAGTGTTGACTGCTTAGCCGCATCGATTGGAATCGCAACGTCAGCAAACTTGAGCGTTACGGGATCTCCCTCGAAGAAGTCTGGGAGGTACACCAGCCATTCGCCGCTTTTGGCGTAAGCGTCGGCGATTAATTTGTTGTTGGGCAGCGATAGGCCGAATATGTCCGAGTAGATTACTATGATGCCCCGCGGGTCGGTGCGGTTGCCGATCACGTAGGTAGTTAGGCCGTGAAGCATTTCTTCCTTGCCTAGAGGCTGCCCTTTATGGACGGTGCCCTGTGACATTGGGTGAGTAGGGTTCGTAAATGAAGTCTGGATGGAAGTCGTACCTTGATGCATTCTACACATGGGGGATCCATTGCGGAGTTGGGGAGCTAGTATCAAGCTACAAACAATACTCAGCTTTGCGGCTGTCGGCTGGAACAGCTGGTGAAGGTAGAAGCCGGCTCAAGGTAGGTCGTTCACTGCTGGCCGGAAACGGACAACGTAGATTTGAAGTTGAAGGGGACCAGCTCCAAGATGAACAAATGCTCTATTGGACTCAAGGGGCACACAATGTTGACACATGGCAGCCTTTAGTGGGCGCGATCGCCGCTTCTTTATATACGACAGAAATTGGCGAGCAGGTTGGCCCATCTCAAGTCTCGGTGTTTTCTCGCGCACAGCTCGGGGCGGATTACTCGCCTTGATCGGAAAGTGCAATATTTGCTTACTAAACGGCGGATCATGTCTCAGCACTGCTGTATTTCCAATGACTGAACAGCTGTTGCACTTCCTGATCCAGGCGAATAGGCCCATCACAGCTTGGGTTTAGAGCTAGAATACCCAGCTTACGTGGGAAGTCGCCCGAAAAAGCCTAGCTTATGCAGCGGCAAGAAACGCGCGTCAGCAGCGTCAGGCGCGAGGGGAAGGTCATCATGAGTCGGCCAGGCTGATAGGAGCGACCATGGCTCGAACGCAGCATGTCGCCAGTGTCGGCAGTGACTGTAGCTATGGCAGCCTCGGTTTCGAGCTCCGAGAAAGTCGCGACCCCGCTCGCGTCCGCCAGGACTTCGTCTACGCCGGCGTCGAAACTGCGGAGCTGCGTTGTATGCCGCAGTCGCAAGGTTCGCTGTGACAAGCAGTTGCCGTGCTCTAATTGTCGACGAGCGAACATCGCCTGTATCGTTCCCTCGACCGATCGCCCGCCAAAGTGGGCTCGCCGCCTTGCCAACAATGCCGCAGCACGCAACGCTCTGGCACCGCAAGACGCCAACCCGGTTGATAATGTCATGGACAGAGTGCGAAACCTCGAGAAGCTTGTCAAGGAGCTGAGCGGCCAGCTAGAACAGGCACACGCAGTCGCTAGCTCGGCTGGTGATGGCACCTCTGGATATAAATCTCCTCGGAGGTCTACCCAAGATCGTGACGAAGAGTATCAGAGGGATATGTCGCCGACCAGAAATAGCAGCAGTGTGCAGAAGCAGTTTGGCAGGCTCGTTCTCCAGGATACCAGTCGTAGCCGCTACGTGAGTAGCGGCTTTTGGTCCCGGGTCAACGACGAGGTCAGTCGGCTTGTTGCGGTCACGCCGTCATCCTGACTGCATGGCTCGCTGACTTTCGCTGCAGCTCGAGGGGCTGAAGATGGACACTCGGGGCCTGGCAAGCGATGAGTCCGACAGCTCAGATGATGAGGCATCCTCGGGAAAGTCACCGTCTACCCAGGAAGTTGAGCGGACACCTTCGGAACGTCATGCATTCCTGTTTGGACACAATCTAAGTTCCTCGACGCACGATCTCCGCGAGTTCAACCCACTACCATCGCAGATCCCGTTTCTCTTAGATGTGTTTGCTGAAAACGTGAACTTCATCACCCAGATCGTCCATATCCCAACCGTTACCAAGATTGTCCGCGATTTACGCGGCAGTGACGTGACGCGCCTCACGCCAGCCAATGAAGCCTTGATGTTCTCGATCTATTACGCCGCTATAATCTCCATGGAGGAAGACGAGGTGAACGCTCTTCGGACTGTAATGTCATGATTGAGGACTGTACTAATCCTTTTCCTGTGCAGATCATAATCAATTTTGGCTCCTCCAAGACTGACCTCAGTCTCAGGTATCGTCTCGGCCTGGAGCACGCTCTTGCGAAGGCCGATTTCCTCAACCGCCCCGACATAGTCCTAGTCCAGGCGTTTGCCATTTTTCTCGGTGTCGTTCGCCGACACGACAGCCCGAGGTTTGTGTGGATGATGACTGGGCTCGTCATTAGGATGGCCCAGTACCTTGGGTTACAGCGAGATGGGGCCCATCTCAAGCACCTGACTCCTTTTGAGATGGAGATGCGACGAAGGGTCTGGTGGGCTGTGTGCATGCTGGATGTGAGAGCATCAGAGGATCAAGGGACAGACCTAACTATCCCAAGCGGCAGCTTCGACACGAAAGCTCCTCTGAATATCAACGATGCAGACATCAATCCCAGGACCAAAGAGATGCCCACACAGCGCGATGGTATGACCGATATGTCATTCGCTCGTATGTCTGTTGGACTATGCGATCTCACGAGGCAGATGATGGCCCCTGGTGTCAAAGAGGGTACGGCAGGTCAGGAAGACCAAGGCCGTCTCTTGAATGAAATCTACGAGAAATACGAACACGGTTACTTTCCGCATACGACAGGGTCAGGGAACATTGCTTATTGGGTCGGAGTCACCATCGCGCGGCTCGTTAGGGCCAAGATGACGCTCCTCGTTTCCGTCCCTGTTCTCTTTTCTTCCCAGACCGAACACTGCTCAGAGGAGATCAGGACCAAGTTGCTGATCTCGGCAATTGAGGTCGCAGAGTACAACCATGCGTTAAACGCCGAACAAGCATGTCGGCAATGGCGCTGGATTTACCAAACCTATACTCATTGGTATGTCATTGTGTACCTCATGATCGAGATTTCCCGACGCCCTTGGTCCTCTATTATTGAGAGGGCTTGGGTCGCACTTCACAGCCGCTGGCTGATTCCAGCCCAAACCCCTGTGGACAAGAATCTGCGCATCTGGTTTCCGCTACGGAAGTTGATGGCTAAAGCCCGCAAGCATCGTGACGCTGAGCTCAACCGGCTACGGGCCGATCCACAGGCCGCCGCTAGGTTGGATATAGAGGATCGGAAGATCCCATTGCCGTCAAGCTCTGGGATCATACCTACCGGGTCCAGCGGCAATGTATTTCGCGATTGGTGGTGCCGGCTCGTCGAAATACCAGAGGGACCCAGAGATCCCATACAGACATCTGCGATCTCTGGCGCAGGGCTTGCAGACCCGTCGATGGGTACATTTTCCACAAGTCAGCCGACTACGAGGGCTGTTTCTGCGTATGATGCAGGCGGTTTGGGCTCCAAGATGACCTCTGAGCCGACGTATCTTGGTACGAGTGCACAGCAGACCGGCCAAGTGGGAATCACGAATATCAAAGACCAAGAACCGGCGATTACAACGAAGGCTTCCAGCCAGTTAAGCTTGGGACAGACTGCTGGGCTCTCACCCAATCCCTTTGCTACGGTCCCCACGGACTGGTCAGATGGCCGAACCATAGAATCTGGTTTGGTCCCTTGGCTGTGGGCTGATGCTGACCCCTCGGTTGATATGTTCTCCGGCTTAGACGTGGAATCCATCGATGTTAATATGGACTTCAATGGTGAGATGGACTGGTATAGTTGGGTTGAATCTGCCGAGGGTTTGGAGCGGGAATGCAAAGCCTAGTGACAGTGGCCGGACCAAGGGTAGCTCGCTCTAGCCGGCTCACGCGATGCCGGTTCGTTGATGAGGCTCATCGGCATCCTCATAAAGCTTTACTGCGTACGACGTTGATAGAAGCAAGGTGGGGAGTACCAAAGAGTACACTACCTGTTGGAGCCAGTGCTTATTGCCACGGCAGTGCTTTCTTGCTTCCACACCTAAAACTTAGCTGAACTCGTATTCTTGCTTACGGCACGCTCGTCATTGGAGGAGGAATTGTCGTTGACGATGAGGTCTGCACGCCTGCTCAATACTCCTGCATCTGCTACCAAAACCTGAGGGGTATCGACTCAACAGGGAGCTTAGCACCTTAGACCATAAAGTCGTCACGGCTTTCATATCCTGCAATCACACGCGATAAGAACCCGGACAGTATCTCAGAACATCAGACACAAAGCCGACTTGCAAAATAACCCCTAGACCGGTAGCTACATGCTGTCGCGTATCAATGGCAAAGGCAAACCCCTTCAAAGGGCTTCCAGGATCCATAGCGGCAGCATTTCCGGTTCCCATTCCAAGTCCAAACCTGTTGAAGAAGAGCTTCGGGGTGGTAGGATTGTGTCTTACTGTCCCAACAGAAAGCACCATATGCTCGTGTGACCACGATATCGGAGTCAATACATTCGATGGCAATAATCATCTAATCTTCCATTAAGACAATTCCGAACGAGAACCAATGTCTACCTGGGGTATAGCCTATATACAGCTTGGACATGAGAGCCGCCTCTCTGCTCTTTCAAACCCTGAGTAAAAAGCTGAGAAATAGTTTGAGGGAGATGGCTGGTTGGCTAGATACAGCGCCGATACTGGTTGATCTTAGAAACGTCGGTATCGAGGAAAATCATGAAATCTGGGCTCTTTCTAAAATAGCAAACATCGAGTTCTTGACTTACCCAGAGCGAAAACTCGGTGGGTTCTACCACGCCATTGAGAACAGGTTGAGATTGGTAAGGGTAGAGGGAGTTCAAAAGGTTTAAGAAGTTTGCAGCAGGAAGCGAGGTTGAGGGCTAAGAGCAAGGCGACCTCTTTGGGGAGCTAAGTCCAAGAAAAAGAAGGGAGAAGGTAGCATAGAGATTGGCGGAGCAGCTCTCAAGGGGAAAAGGTATGAGTTCAAGCATGCGCTGACGGTGAAGGGGTAACCTCGTCCTTGTGCGTATGTGTTTTGGTTACCCTATTAGGCCCTTGACGGGCACGGAATATCTGGTCTTGGGAAGGACGTTTGAAAATTTTGATTGGCCATATGCTTTGCCTCCACGATTCGCCTCTTCAACGATATATCGTTATGGTCGTTCAGTCCATCAGCATGTCATCAACACGTTCCAACGGTGTCAATGTATGATCGGTCCACCATCGAGATCTCCTCATTTGACCCAACTGAAAAATTCAAAGAAACGATTGCCTCTTCTTCCTTTCTTCGTCTGTGGTGTCTCCTCCATCTCATCCGGCACATCTCGCACGAACCAAACATCCCTCAAATCACCCAGCGTCCTGATAGTAGTTCTCTTGAAGATCTTATACGAAACAAGGATGATGAAGAAGAGAATCGGCTGCACGGATCAAATTAGCGCTTCTGGTAAGCTAGCCCACAACGTAGACTTACTCCTAGATAGCTTGCCACCAGATCAACGATCGATTCTCTTCGCGCCACGCCCGGGTTCTCGACGCACAGCTCGTAGATGGACGTCCAGCCGCTGAAGAGCATGAGCAGGATGCAAAGGACGAAGCCAAGTATGGCCCACAAAGGCTGCCAATGCGCTCGGTAGTGCTTGCGGCGGTACATGTCGCTGTCCCGATCTATGGTCTTCTGGTAGTATTTGATTCTTGGGCGTTGTTAGCTATAGAAGGTCAGACGCCATGAGAGGATCAACCCACGCCGACTTGAACCGTAAGAAAGCTAGACACTGCGCGGCGTAGATGCAAAGAACTGGGCCGGTGTATAGTCTACCAAACACATGTAGAGGCTGTTTGTCCGAAGACGTCAGTGCTTGTAGCATCCGCTTTGGAATTCCTTTTGTACTTCTTGGAAAGCCCTGTCCTTCGCTCTCACGGCAAGAAATGCCAAAGCGCCTGGTAGGAAAGAGATAATGATCGCCGCAAGCGGGGTGTGGCCGCTGTTGGTTCTTCCGAGGGTCGATCTGAGTGACAAGATCTTGCTACGTTGTGCCAAAGTGAACAGTGTGCGGCTGGATACGTAGAGGGCCGAGTTTCTACATCCGTCAACGGTGGAAGGGTGACTTTTGCGAGTATCACTTACGCAGCTGTCAGAGCAGAGAAGAGGAAACAAGCATCCAGAAAGCCTGGAAGAGACCTGATGCCAGCATTCTCGATGGCGACCACGAATGGCGACCTGTCCGCCGTCTGGATGCCTTCGAGCCTTGACTGGAGATAATTCGAAACGTGCGAGTGATAAATCCTTGGATCAAGGTAATTGACGTTCAAGCCGACGAACAATATGGCGACCAAATAGAACGAGACCGGTAGCAAATACATGTAGCGTGCGGCGATAGGAAGGTCTCGCATGGGATGCTTGGCTTCACCAGCGGTGACGAGTACAATTTCCCCGCCCATGAATTGGAACATCGCCATCGTCGTGCATGTCCTGTTTTGTTAAGATCATGGATGACCCCAAAGGTAGTCATTTGTTGCTTACCAAACCATCAGAATCCGTCCGCCTGTGCCAGGTATTGAAGGGGTCTGCTGATCGACCAGGAAGCCGTCAGGCCTGAACCCCGGACTGATCTTGAAACCTGATGGCTCAGTCCACTACTCGAACAGAAATGGGAAGCTACTCACTGCTGTCAACTCGTCCGGGACCGACTGTTGCCCGCTTTAGTAGCGCAATGCGAGATAACTCCAAGTTGTTCTGTGTACTCACCACCCGCCTTGATCAAGACCATGAGAATGCAAAGTCCGAGGAGCAAGGCGATCTTTAGCCACTTGAAGATCCATTCCATGCGCCCATACAGCTGTATGCCATAAGCAGCAGTCCGTTTCCAGAGAGGTCAGATTCATGGACATACCTGTACACCACAAGCGTTCATCAGCAACAAGGCCAGAAGTAGAACAAAAGTCGCGGAGGTCATTCCAAGACCTGATGGCCAATACTGCGTAAACATGGCGGCAGCAATGGTCAAAGTAACCATGCTCATGCAGTTCGCTAGCCTGAGACTGTCAGCCTATAACACGTTGCACTGGCTTCCCGACGCTGAACTTACCAGTACATGATCCCAACAGTGAACCCGAGCGCCTCATCGACAAATGTGTGAGGAAAGTCGATTAGGGGAGCCGTCACCGGGCGTACCGAGACCATCTCGGCCAGGCATCTCATGACCGAGAAGACAACGAGGGCGGCGAAGATAAAAGCCAGAAGAGCTCCAACGGGTCCGCCAAGGGATAGGATCTCGCCAGAAGTCGAAAAGATGCCAATTCCGACTGCCCCCGAGACAGCGATACCTGCTATTTTCAGCTAACAGATCGGCATCAGGACAACGACCATGAACCTGTAATGTGATGTTTCTCCAGCTTTCTATCCAAACAATCCTTCCGAAATACATCGTGGCTCAGCCATCCCAACACACCTGGGTTTCTATCGTTTCTGCTATCGGGAGACTGGGCCTGTGCCAATTCTGGGTCTGCATGCGAAGACCTTCTGTGAAAGAGTTCAAACAGGGAGTTGGCGCCATCAAGGGTCATATCGGGCAGGCGTAAAGCCTCCGATAGACGACAGAACTTGGCCGGTTGGAACTGGATCAAGGACGGGACTGCGATAGCACTAATAATAAATACCACTTATCGCGAAAGCCGAATACGGCATCAAAGACCATTGAATCCCCTTGGGACGAAGAGTTGCCCACCACGAGGCAAACAAAGGATGGATGAACCACCTCTGATTAGTCTTCAGTAGCAATGTGTACTCTTTTCTGAAGGCTTGCAACAATCACCTGTTCTCAGCCTCAATTTCCTCAATGCTCTGTAATTGAGGGTTTGGTTTGAGCAATAGCTTAGCCCTATTAATGTATATAGTCCGTTGACAATCAATGCTTCGCCACTTCGTGTGAACGTTTCTTGGAAAAGTCTTGCAGGAGAATTTTGCACGATATCGAAGCAGCCGCGTCGAAAGGGAATGCTGAAAATGAAAATGAAAAATTTCGCCGTCGTACAGAACGATCAAGCACAGCCTTGCAAGATCAGAAAGGGATTACTCAATAAAGTAGCGTAAAGGATTCTACCATTTGATTCGCTTGCTTAAGCGAGGCTCTGGATCATCTGAAGCAACGTGCATCAAGCCAAGGAATAGATAAGGAGCGCCTACCGATTCCTGGTGGGGGACCCATGGTTAATCAACCATGCTCAGCCTGATCAACGCAGCGACAAGGCTGGAGCAGAACAGCAGCTTTTGGCCTCACTTCTCTAGCCTACTTCGGACGGGGCTGATTGGCAGGAGTCACACGACGTAGCCTTGTACGTGGAGGTTGTATACGACCATGAGACATAAAGCGTAGACATCTGGCAAAGTAAATCAGCCTTGTTAGTCATGAACTTCGCCATGGGCCTACAGCTTGAACACAGCATTCAACCGCCATCCGAGGTGTCCTGGAGGGACCAGCTACAGAGACTCAGAGATGGAAGCCCAAGTGTCCAAGAGCTGGTGAATGTACAGAACGCCATAGACAGAGAGTGTCTGCGTCCATCACAAAATAACAGTGCCGAACCTGGTGATCTGGTACAAATTACCTTGTGTCTCTCGCGTCAGTTGCTTCAGTGGAGTGACCCAGAAAGTGGCAGATACCGAGAGTCTCAGCTGCGCGCTCTCGTCGCAGCACTGGCATTGCTTCACCGCAACGGCTTGACACAATTGACAGCTAAACCTTACGATGAGCTTCGCATGAACATAGCTAATCGCTTCATTGACATCGTCGATGGACGTAGAAGGTCTCAAATGAGTCTCGTGGATCGGATGTGGAAAGCCAATGCGTTGTATCTTATTCGCCTCGTCGATCAATATTTCTCGTTGATCAAAAGAGCGCAGCCTTTGGCAGACGCTTTGGCGATTCCGCTCCTGGGACTAGTTCTTGATGGCGCCTGCATAGTATATCCTCACAGTCCGGGATTTCGTTCTCTCTAACTGCTAGTAGGCGAGTGGACAATACAATAGTTTACGGTCTGCCTTTCAGAATGCGGATCGTATACTCGGATTGATCCCAGGTCGACGGAGCCAGTACCTTCATCTACCCGCGATCCAGGAGCTGACTCGCAATGCTACCACCAGCCTGGCAGAATGCGAAAACAAAAGCCAAAGCGAGGATATATCCGCGGAGACTGAGAAGGCCGCTGATATTATGAAGGTGGTTCTTGAACTTTTGCATACTAGTATTCAGGAGATACCGTCAAGGAAGAGTGATGCATGGAACTGGCCGTTCGCTCGACTCCGGCGAGGCCCACCCCTACTGAACAAGTGGTATTTCTTCTATGGGCTGTTGGATTGTGCTGCTCAGCTGGCACGCCAGCTTCGACCTGGGCAGCTACCTGCTGCCTTTCTAGGAAGGTTGGAGCGCCTACTGGAGGAAACAGAATTCGAGGAATTCCGCTGGAAGGTAAACGAGATACTCGATGCACACAACTCAAACGGCATAGCAATACATCAATGGCCGAAATCTCTGCATAACGACCATGATGGCGAAGAGCCGCGTATTCTTCTCGATTTCATGGAAGGAGACTTGAATCGTTGGGAACAAAGCGGTAAAGCGCAGGTGCACCGGCTGCTGCCATCCAAAGGCTTTTTCCAGAGGGGCTATGCGCATGCTGGACTCTCGCCTGATTGCAGTCTGGCGTTCTTCAACAACTCAACAACAATATGTGTGTACCGCTTGGATGCTTCGAGTCAAACCTGCCGGCACCGCAAACCGTTCTTCGCTCGAGATTATGACAAGGCATCTCAGATTACAGATGTCTCCCTCTCGAATACGACGCTGGCCGTATCGACGCGAAAAGATCTGGAGCTCCATCTAATGGAGGGCCACTCACACAACGCAAGGCCGATGAAGGTGATCCCCCATGGTGAGTGGGATCCCTCAGGGGTCGCGATCCACGACCGTGGTCCAGAAATAATGGTAGCAGCTGCTCATCGTCGGGGGAGGCCAGACTTCCGTGAAGGCTGCATTACCCTTTATCAAATCAAGTTCGCTAAAGAATCGGCGCTGCAGGTCAAGATCGTTCAGCGTACCGTGCTGCCAGTGCAAGACGTTCCGAAGAGTATCAGCTTCGACAATCAGGGTACGTACCTTGTCTGTATCACGGATGTCACCAACTCGATCCAAGTCTGGGGCATTCATAATGGAGCCCCAACGGATGAACGGCCTGTCGCAATCACCAACTACCATCATAAGCCCGTATGAGTATTTGCTCCATTCCAGCTCGGAGCAATCTAGGTTTCGATATTCTGATGAATGCTTTAGGAGACGGACTGCGATGGCTTGACATCCGCCGTCACATACACGTCGCCCAAACGGCAAGGTTATTTGCTCTGTACATCATCAGCATCGACCGAACGTTTCAGGACAGGGGGTGAATGGCCTTTCTCCTCGCCCATTGCTCCGGCATTGGAACATGCGCCATCATCTTCCGTACAAGACTTCATCGCTCTAAAAGACCATCGCCGGCTCGTTGCAGGCGCTGTGTCCAGCGCCACGAACACTTTTGCGGTGCTGGAGAAGTCGGGCAAGATCTTGATCCTTCAGCTGACCGGCCACGAAGACGGTGGAATCTGCAGTCGTAACGAGGCACCGAAAACTTTGCAAGACTCACTCTGTGAGTTGAGAAGCATGAGAGCAACGGCAAGCTGCTTAAGATTTGACGCTTCGGGTCAGAGGCTGTACGCAATTGACCCTGAAGGAAAATTGATAGTCGTGGTGTTCACGCCTGGCGATTGAAAAACCTGGATTGCAATTTGCGCCCTGGACCAAATACGCAACCATGGATATCATACTGCACCCTGTGCCAGAACTCCCGCTGCCGTTACCTAACACTACCACTCCTGTTTCCAGATCCCCTCTCGCACAGTATACCGCTTCTCCCGAAGACACGCCTCTTCCGCTAGCTCGCTCTAAATAGCGCCATAAGTCGTCCGTCCTCCACTCTGCACGTTTTCGCTGTACACGCCTGGTGCACGTTTCTGAGCCAACCCGGGCGCAGCAAGGTGGTCGCGACGGTCGAAGTAGACGTACTCGAGGTAGAAGGCCTACCACCGTTCGTTAGCTTGCAACACGTGCAAGGACCGAGGTATAGCTGAATCGACATACGTGGATGTGGCCTGGGAGGAAGCTGCGTAGGAAAGAGCGCATTAGCAAGCGAGCCCCAAAAAACTCTCGGGCGTCAATAGGATAAGATCGCTATAGCGTCGGCGAAGCCTCAGAGTGCTCAACCAAAAGGCTCGGGATGCGTCAGGCAGGCCAAAAAGCTCAGTGTAACCTATATCCCAAGCTAGTACAAAGGGGAAGGCACACGTACGCAAGGAGCGTGAGACAGATATTGATGAACAGATCAGCGCCTTGAATCGATCGAGTTAGCAAGAGCACCAATCTTAGTGGAGAGATAAGCTTACCGCAGCCTGCAATCATGAAGACGCCGACGGGTGGGACTATTCGCGCAGTCAGTTATGATGTCTTCGTATAGGCAGCACGGCCTGAGAAGTTGCACGAAGTGCCTGAAGACAGAGCGGAGACGTAGCCGTACAGAAGATCGTGATAATGATAAGGAGGACGGCGGAAATGGGGTTGGAGCCTACCATTTTGGATAGGCTGATGTGAAGATTGGTGTTAGGAGATAGTAGACTGGATGACCTTGAGTGTTTGCAAGTGGGCAGGTCTTTTGATGCTGTGATACAAGGACACGACAGCTGCGATGCGCTGTCATAATTATTTCCATTGATGCTCGGCAAAGCCGAGAGTGACGTAGCCGGCGGCTATTCTTTGATCGCTTAGCATTAGGACTAGAGGCTCTTTGCTGGAACTCTGTGTTGGTAGGTCAATGTGAATGAGGCGTCAACGTTCAGTTATCATAACTGAAGCAGTTGCAAGAGGGTAAAACCTAGAATGAGAGCGTTGGTCATCGGCTGGCTGGTGCGGATCAAACCACTAATCGGGATTCATAGAGTATCCGATAGAGATAGGCCCCGAGCTAGAGCTATTGAGCAAAACCGAGTTAGCCTACAAGACACATCTTTGGAATGCCAAATTACATGTACATTGCGCCCCTTTGGTGAACAGCTCCCCTGATATGGCCTCCATAGATGCCACATGCGATCGATATAAGAGATCAAGCCGCCCGCCATAGGATCGCTATGCATTCACAGAGACCTCCCAGCTCACCGTCTGCCGTCGAAAGCATCCGAAACAGGTCGAAGCACCCCTTTCCACCTCACTTCGCTTCCTCCACCCCCTGACTTGAAGTGGGTCGTGGCCGTTTCGCTTCTCTCTCAGCTGTAGCCGGTCTGCTGGTTCTTCTCTTCCCTTTCTCCTTCTGATGTTCCTCACTCCTAGCCGCTCGCCGTGCGTCTTGTGCTTTGCGCTCGTTTTCCTTGCGTAATGCCTTCGATTCGAATTCATGCCAGTCGCCCTGGAGATCCTTGAGCCTGGTGAAAGGGTTAGTAATTTACCTCGGCATTCTGGGATAATTCAGGACGTACTCAGTGACCTGCCGCGGCGGCGGCTCCTCTGTAGTGAAATACCGATGTTCTAGCACGTCGCCAGCATTCGGCCTCCTGGACGGATCATAGAGAAACATGCCTTGCAAAAGTTCGAACGCAGCAGGAGTAAGTCTTTCTTGGTATTTCTCGGCGAATGTATTAATTTTTCGCTCCGTGGGTCTCAGCAGCTCGAACCAAGCCATATCAACAAGCTGTGGCCATTCTGACCTTGTGGGGGTGCCCAAGACATTGTAAATCTTCTCCAGCTGATTGATTTCTCCCCCATCTCCAGGGAATATGGCATGCCTCGTAAAGATCTCGACCATGACACAAGCGGCGCTCCAAATGTCCACTGCAGGACCATACTGGGTTTCACCTAGTAGAAGTTCTGGCGAACGGTACCAGATTGTGATGACTCGATTCGTATAGTCGGGCTTGCCGCGCTTTGAAAAGAAGCGTGCAAGGCCGAAATCCGCCAGCTTCAATTGACCCGTGTTGCTGACGAGGATGTTGGCCGCTTTAATGTCGCGATGCAGCACCCCGCGCTTGTGGAGATAGTTAAGACCATCAAACAGTTGCTTAGCGAGGTGTTTCTTGTGGGCATGCTCGAGCTTGAAGGTTGGGTGGTTCAGAAGGCCAGTAAGATCGTGTGATAGGTATTCGAAGACCATGAAACAATCATTGGCCTCTACCATCACTTCCTGCAGGGACACGACGTTCTCATGCTTCAGTGACTGCAATAGCTTGATCTCCCGCACGGCCGTCACGGGAAAACCATCTTTTTCTCCCTCCATTCGAATCTTCTTTAAAGCAACCATATTCTTCGTATACACGTGGATAGCTTTAAATACTTTGCCATATGTGCCTGATCCGACGACTGACTCGTTGCCCGGTTTCCGAAAGTAGACTGATTTCGACTCAGCAAAGTCGGCCGGCAGCTTAGGTCTCGGCTTCGGGCGTCTCCTTATTTCCTTTTCCACTATGAACTCGGGGGATCGCTCCCGACGATGCTTCCGCTCCGGCTCTCGTTCCGGTTTCCTCTCATCTCTATAGCGCGAGTCGTAATAACCGCGGTCATTGTATCTGTCGCCGTACCGATCTCTATTATTGGGGTCTTCACGGTGATCTCGCTCGTGGCGGTCATCGCGTCTATCATAACGAGAATCCCGTTGATCATCTCGCGATTTAGACAACGGCGCCTCCCTCAACGGAGGAGGCCCTTTTGACCTTGAGCCCTCTAGCAGGTTCTCCCTTCGCGGAGTTTGTGCCAGGTCCGGAACAGGCTTTGCAGCAACGGTAGGGGCAGCTTTTGACTTGAAGGCAAAGCTAAATTTCGAGCTTTCCTTGCTTCCAGTGGGTGGAGGCATCGCCTTCTCCTTCTTCTTCTTGCTTTGATCCTCGACTTGCAGATCTTTGGAGGGCCGGAACGGATTATCATCCTCGTCAAGGGGAGCAGCTGCTTGCTGCTCATAAGAGGAGTGGGTCTGTAAGGAAGGCGATGGTGCCGGTTCGGCTTGGCGTCCACCACGGCTACCACCGCTGGCAGTCCACTGAAGGTTTTGGAAGTGCCCTCGGCCCCTATGACCGCTTCCGGCATAAGGAGGAGGGCCGGAACCTGAATATCTCCGATCCTGTGGTGCTTGGAAATGACCACCCCGATAACTTTGATGAGCCCCCTGATACGGCTGCCCCTGATAGCCTCCCTGCATTTGCGAAGGGCCATTGTAGGGACTTTGTTGCTGATTAGGATAGTACTGGGCTTGGGGGCTAGGCTGTGGTGGGTAGCTATTTTGTCGATACGGGGGTGAATATGCATTGACACTAAAACAATGCGTTAGTGTTCACACTGTGAGACACTGTCGGATTACATACCCTGGCTGGCCTTGATACTGGGTCGTTTGCCCGCCCCAGGCTCCACGTCCCTGGCCATAGGGAGAAGCAGAATGAGGAGACCCGTGATGTGAAGCTACGGGAGTCCATTGTGGAGAAGGAGAGTATTGATGGCGAGTGTCTACAGGCGGAGGTCTTCTTGATGCGTCATGCATGGAATACGCAACAGCCCCAGCGGCTGAGCCGGGATGATCCGTATCGAAGCTCGGAATGCGACGAGGTGGCGAAGGCGGACGAGACTCATTATCGAGAATAGATTGAATGGGTCGTCCGGATGACTGCATTCTTCTACCCTCTATCCTCTGCCTTTCTCTATCGTAAGGAGAATGAGATCGCTTAAGTCTTTTGCTAGCTTGTCTCGCCTCCTCTTGGGTGGGCAGCGGGTCTGACTTTCTTTTGAGACGATGGGATTCGAGTCGACTCTCTGAGGGCTGCCGAGAACGGGGCGTTCGAGGTTCGGCCTCAAAATTGCGATTGCTCCTCGATTGCCTCTGCCTTTCGGGTGGTGATCTTCCTCTTGCCGGTATCGGAGATCGCTCTCTCGGTCTCTGCCGACTAACAGGTGATGGAGACCGCCGGCGACTGGGCGCGGGGCGATATTCGTCCCGTAGTGGTGTCCTAGAACGGCGAGGTCTGCTGGCTGGTATGTAGGAGTCAAGTGATATTCGGCTTGCGGCAGGGTCGTCCCGAGCAGACGAGTAATGATCTACTCTAGGAGATCTGAGAGGTGAATAAGCTCTATCCCGGTATCTGCTGCTGAGCCCTCTGTCGGTACGGCTTGGCTTTACAGGACTACGGCTTCTCCTGCGCTCGTCTTTGTAGCGTGGAGACTCAAGCGGCGATCTCGAACCAATTTTCCCACGTTTGGCTACCGATTCCTCTTTATGCCGATGGAAAGGTTTGTCCGGCGGTCGCTCGATGCTCGGCCTTCTTGTACGCTTAGGAGGCCCCTCAGCTCTATCCCGCCGTACGGGCGATCGACTCGACCTTTGAGTTGCTCTTGGTTTCTCAGCGCCTGTCCTTGGCTCCGACTTCCTTGACGACTGGGTTCTGGGATCCGGCTTTGCGATCCCCTTAATTTTCAGGCCGCTGTCGGTCCCTCGCCGACGGTCTGAGGCTGCAGGTGATCTCTCCCCACGGGCGCGTCTACCCCGCTCTCTGTGATGGATATCCTCGCTGTAATCGTCGCCCGCTCTCCACTGATCTCTCATCGACGGACTCCGGTGCGACGCAGCCATGTAATCGCCGAACTCATTTGGCCAGTGGTTGTGGTGATGTCTGTTGAAGTTCCTGACGAACCCAAAATTACCGGCCTCGGTTAAATATCGGGGCTAGCGTAAATAGCTTCATATCACCATGAAAGACACAGCAGGTCGACTGACCTCTCAAACCCTCCCACAAGGATTGGGATGCCTTTCGCCACCTCTTCAATCCTCCTGTTCCCACGCGGAATCAGCGCAGAGCTGATTGTTATCGAGCCTGCTTTTCAAAGAAGTTGCCCTGATAGAGTAATAGTAGGCGACATCCTCGGGACGATGAACCCGGTGATCCTCTGCCGAAGTCCGCTGCTTCTTCCCTCATAACAGCCTCCTCGATGCTCGAGGATAGCTTCTGATATCTCGCCTCACGTGCACGACTATCTACGAAGAATGGCAAAAAAGGCATTCCACCTCCCGATCCAAAGCTTAGACGTCCTGTAGTGGCGAAATTCGTTAAGAACCCATGATGTTCGTAGACAGATAATGCTTTTTCAAACCCGTCCCAATAGCTTCGAAAGACCCGCGATCGTCGCTGATAGCTCACATGTAATCTTGATGAGGTCTCGCTATCTGGACTTTACGGACTGGGCTTGTTTGCTCCACCGAGCCAGTGGCTGGATAGAGAGGGCTTTACATCGCGATCTTGTGGGCCTTAGCCCTTCAGTCGCAGTCTGTAGAATTGATTTGTTTCTGCGATGTTGATATGATGAGCATTGGCCACATTGTGCGGGTTTCGTAGGATCGTTCCTAAGGTGGGGCGTACGCAAACGTCGTCGGAGGCTGACCAGCGCCAGTTGATACCGTGGATGATGGGTTCTGTTTCATGTCGAGGCATTCATTATCCCAGACGAAGACAATATTTGCCTCCAGTCATGGTAATGCTTGATGATGGCCGCATCCGATGTATCCCGCATATTCACCCTATTGCATTCTTGCTCCAATTTCCCATCAACAGTGGCGGACCCTTGAGAGCCACTACTGCCTTAGACATCTGGCACCTGGCAGTGACAGAATTCAAAATGTCCTCCAATTGTAGAGTCATATTCAGAGCTGTTGCCGGCTTTGTAAACCGACAACAGCCACCTCGTATTGGCCGGGCCTTACAAGCCCTACGCGCACAAGAGCGCGGAGATTTCATATTGGCCAAGAGCGAGATGTTAGTACGATTGCTAAGTCAGCTATTGTCGACCACAGCATGATTATATAAAGACATTCAAGGTAAGATGCGTACAGGCAAGGAGATGAAGTTGCTTGGAGGGGCTGGTAAGTCAGCCGTCGCAAGCTCTTGGCGTGGAGCTAGTGTAATATTACCAAGTGAAGGAGTAAGGTAAGTAAGGTACAGCTTGGATGGCAACCACGATATGAGGTTCGAGTAAGTAGCATCTAACGTACTCCATTCCTCTTCTTCCAAAAGGTAGCGCTACATTATCCCGCAAATATGCTATGGACTTAGCGGCAACGAGGGAACTTCTACAAAACAAATTGTACCGATACTCGTGATCTTACGTGTCCTGGTTGCAATTCACTGTCTACGATATGAGCGTGCTCAATGAGTATCTGCTGTTGCCTTTCTCAATTATTCACAGGATCTCTGAAAACAACGCTCAGCATTGCCCTGGATCTAAGCCAATCCGGCCGTGTATACAACCCAACACTGGTGATCTCGACTCTGCCACTATTGAAGTCGCCGGCCTCCAATGCCATGACCATTGGCAGCGTGATGCTTGTGGTGTCGCTTGTGATGGCCCGCAGTAGCCTCGGGTGTGCCCGCAGTGACGGTGATGTCTACTTCCAACCTGATATCTTCCATCACCTCTCGGCCAATTGTGGTATAACTGGTCGTAATGGCATACGGAGCCGCAGGTGCCGGCTCCAGCGGAGCTTGAGTGGTCGACGATTGGGACGCATGCGAGGAGGGCGCATCTACCGCTACCTTAGGAGATGCTTCGCTCTGTGGCTGGTAGTTGTTCACCTGGGCAAATACGCCCCCTGACTCCTGAGGAGCTGCAACATGAGTGGACTCGGCGACAGCAGCCTGGGATGAAAGTGGTACAACGGGCGCCTTGGCGATGGAAGAGCTCGGCAATGCAGCAGTGGAGGGTTGGGCAATGGCTGCTGGTTGTTGTCCAGGCTTCGTAGCCGGTTCTGGTCCAGACTGGATTTTCAACCCTCCAGGAAGGCCATCTCTTGGGCCTTTCACCGCCTCTTTGTCGATTTCAGTAGGAAGAGGATTTTCCAGAGCACAAGAACCGGTATCCGTTGGAAACTTGAACACTTCACATGCTTCTTGGTCACCGCTAAGTGACGTGCACGTGTCGATAGCTTGCTGCAATACTCCTGATTCCCAGGCCGCAATGAAATCTCCGTGGTATCCGTAGCCTACAGGTCTTAGTATGTTACCCTGAACAGGATAGTGCAGATTTACCCGTGGGATCTCCATTTGCAATCACGAACTGTCCGTCCTTGTCCTTGTATGCGTCTGTGGCAATGATCGTTTCATAGAACAAGCTGACGAGCCGACGATCGTAGCCTTGTGGGCAGTTCCCAGTCATGACGCCATCGGGGAATGCGACGTGTGATCTATGATTATCGCTGTCATTTTGTCCGTCCCAACAGCTTGGAAACATCAATTCAAGACGGATTCCGTCGGCACAATTGGCGTCCAAGTAAGACTTTTCAGGTAGGGAGTGGCGCATCAAAGATGGTTCGTCGGTGCCTTTTGCATAGTTCAGGCAATTGAAGCCAAGCGCGCGTTCGGCAAGCTGGTCTTGAGACTCGTCCGTCCAGGGACCGAGAGGATTCGGGTCTGGATTCGGAACAGAAGTGTTTCTGTTGTAATTATTGCCTGAGATCATTTGGAAACCCGCTGGAAACGCCTCAATCTTCTGGGGCTTGCCATCGTGCGTAACGCCAGTGTTCAAGAAGTAATACCTTGGTAGTCATCAGCTTTTGCTGTATGCACTGAACACACTTATGGCTCGGGATTGACGTATACTTACGACTTATGTGGAGGCTTCTCTGGCACCACTTCAGCACTGCCGTCTGAGTACATAAAGTATACTGCGGGAGTCCAGTACGCTGATTTATCTTGAGCCACGGAGCAGCTGGCGCATTTGGAGTTCAAGAGATCGGCCGACGTGGATGTAGTACCAAATGCTGACAGGATTAGCCACAATATGTGACAGCGTTTGGATGGTTTAGTGACAAACAAAATGAGCAACCATATATAGTTATGCTGGGATGCGAATGAAATGGTGGCGCGACTTACCTGAGCCTCCTTTGATACTATGTACATGGTCACCCACTGTTCCATAGTTCATCAGCGGATCCATGCGAGCTAGCCCGACTGATCCATCACATAGAAGACGCCAAAACGCATTGGCACGACCAAGATTAAACAGCAGAAGAACTGCGATGATCACGTTGTTGACCGCTGATCGAGCCATAATGTTGGTTGTCAGGCCGTCAATATGTTGGACGTAGGTTGAAAGGACTCAACAATCACTTGTAGAGAGGAAAGGTTTGCGGTTGATCCAATGTGCCACAAAGTCCAGCTATCAAAGACTTCGATGTCCAGAGGAGTTGCGATATGTATCGATGCAGTTGTTGTTGTGATTGCCGGCGCGATTGTTTGTGAGATCAAGTGAGAGTGAAGCGTATCGCCGCGGTTGATATTCGGATAGTGATTGTCTGACACTGCACCCTGAACCTGAATTGCTGAATCTACTGTCAGCCTCACTGTCCAGGAATTCCCGGCTTCAGACTTTGCTGATCCACCACTTTAATATCCCGGAAACGCATGCACAGGCCTAAAGCAAAGATGCTTATGCAGACAAAGGAAAAAAGTATACAGACACGCATAACTCACCTATGAGATTGTCTTTGGCAGCACACAGACACAATCAATGTCACCCTTGTGTCCAACAAGTGTACTTAGGGCTAATGGTAGATTTTCGCGTTCCCAGAGCTTGATGACTCCTTTCCTCTTCTGTCCCAGCACCTTATGCTCTTCCAGTACAATTGTGTTTCGCTCAGGTTTCTCCGAATGTTTCTCTCGGATATGTAAATGTGTTGTCGAGGGGTCTTCCGTTAGACCTTTCGATAGGTAATGGTCTTCAAGGGCGATGAAATCACTTGGACACGTTGGAAAGAATGACTTCAGGCTAACTGGAAAGGAGTGACTTTACCACAACCGACTTGCGGAGGTGGACTAACGAATGTGATGCCGTATAGGAAAAAGAATGACGGAGGCTGTAGAAGACGCAGTGGGCAACAAGATTGAAGGAGACAGATGTCGAAATGAAAGGATACAACGGGGAGAGAGAGCCAATCACAGCCCAATCGCAACACGTCTGTGTGAAACATCCCCTCACCCCTTGCACACTTTGTTCTCCTGTCTCCCTGTACAACGTAGGCGGCATATCAAATGTTAGTACGACAGGGGTGTTTAAGGTGAGGGCTGGGCAGAACAAACCCGGTCGTACTAACATTTAATATGCCGCCTAACAAGTACAACGTCCAGCCCTTTTGCCAGCCCATGGGGAGAGTGGGATCGCTGGGCCATCCAAGGAAAGCAGCCGGCCACGGGCCCGATTCGACCTTAACAAGTTAACGGCCACCCTGAAAGAGGCATGATTAGTGAAGGCGATAACCATCATTAATATTGCGAATGGAGTATTGGTGGAGAATGAGCAGGGGACTCTCAGCGTGAAACGGCGGCTCGAGCGGATCATCCCCTCATCTTGGCCTGGCAGGCGGCTATGCCAAGACTTCTCAGTTCACAATCAAACATTGCAATCGGCTTCATTTCCAAGAGTGTACCCACTTTATACTCTACGAGACCGTGCAATGATGTGTTTTTCACACCAAGGGGCAGGGCGTCTGTACGATTTGCTTCTGTGTACGATTTGCTTCTGTACCCGAGAGAATGACACCTTACCGCACGTCTCGCAGAACAACCATCACGACATCCTGGCTCGGACATCCAACCTTTTAGGAGCATAGTAAAGGCCTACTATGTTGGCAGGGCTTGAGCTGGTCTGACACGACGCCGCAGATGCGTAGTAGATGCTGGCGTCGGGAAGCAGCCAACTTCTGCTTTCGTAGTTGGATGGTGTCTTACGGCAACAGTTATTGATGGAAGCCGCCTCATGAAAGCCCAGAGTCCAAGAGGCCTGTCCATTATCACGAGCTGAGCCTTCAAGTCTCGATGAAGGCTCAATGTTGCGATCCGATGGATGTTCTGCTAGGTGAGCCAAATATGACCGTGCTTTCGCTGTGCCAGGTAATTTTCTTTTCTCTCTACACCGCTCCTTGAGCTCTTCAAGTTGTCCCAAATACCGGCAACGATGGGCGCACTCTATCCTAGCAAGCCCTAACTGCACTGAACCCACTGTCGTGCTCGTTCTCGTCAAGCTCCTTCCATGGTTGACATGACCGAATACGCGACACGTCTTACTTGTTTGCCTTGTTAGCTGTGATTCATCAGTTGTCGCTCAGTCCATCGTGGCTCCGTTAATGCAAAGGTGCCAAGGGGTGGGTGCTCGTTTCTATTCCCTAGAATTGTGCACCCTGCTGGCGCAGGAGATATGAATCAAACGTGTGTTTCTATTATCAATACGAGGTTGAGGTCACGATTCCATTATTATATTTGTGCCTCATCTCACTGTCTGCAATTTTATTCAAGATTTCTTTGCCACCATACTATTACCTTACAGTTGATCTACCATATTACAGTAAAATCAATATAGGTTGTTCCCATAAAAAAAAAAAATTAGGTTTCTGAAAAGCGTTCAAAAATAGAACTTGCCGGTCTTGCTCTGCCGGGAGTGCATTGCGTACTCGATGGGGACACGCCCCTGCTTCCCATTGCCAGCTCTCCTTGCTGCTATTGTCGGCGCCTGCGGCAATGGCTTGCTAAGTTGCGGACCTCTGGCCGATCTGGGCTGCAAGGGTCGTGGAGGGAGTGGCTTATGTCGGTGATACTCGTTGATAGGGTAAGAAATTTGAGGCCTGCGGACCGGCCGCGACTGTGAGTTGCCCATTTTGTCTAGAGTGAGATGAGGTGTGCGATGGAATGCGAAAAGAGGGCAGTTTTGAGGTCTATGCTACTGGAAAAGACTGTGTATATGGTTTACAGAGGGGGCGAGGTGCATGAGGTGCACGAGGTACGTCTACTTATTCCACGGGGCACTTGTCCCATTGTCCATCTTACAACTGCCAGAAAGCTTATTGTACTTTCTCTTGAGAAGTTCTTTATGAACAATCATACATTTGCAATCTATGACGCACCAAACAAAGCCCCTCTTGGATGGATTTGGACTCTTTATTCTTTGAGATGTTCGCCAATGGGCGTCGAGATATCTCTATAAAGAAAGGCATCATGACCCGGGGCCTTCATCTAATAATATTCGCAGACTTGCTTAGCAGCCTTGATACTTACGTCGCAAAAACACCATAGAAACACAGGACCAGATTCTCTGCAAAGACTGACAGCGTAGGAATCAAACGTCCTTTCAAAGACACTCACACGATGGCAGCCTCTATCCAACCTTTGGTCAAGGCACAACCAAACCTTGGTCTACCATTCGCGCCCGAAATCCGTAACGAGATCTACAAGCATGCTCTCAGCGACCCAGCTCAACGGGAGGGTGGTGGACCCGACGCCAGTCCACTGCGGCTACTCCTCGCCTCGCGCCAGACCAACATCGAGGCCTATGCCATGTACTACCGCAACAACAAACTCCACTTCCCCAACCTCACGCTCCTCGCGCGCTTTCTGTGCAACATCGGCGACGCGCGACGCGCGCACATCACCAACCTCTCCTTCACATACAACCTGCATGACGCGACACCAAGGGGCATGGGCCAGCTTCTCAAGGCGTGTTCCAGCTGGAGGCACATTACGGTAGACGTAAGAACCTGCTGCTCGAGAGAGCCGGACCGGTATTTAGCGCGGGTACTAACTCAGGTTCGCGGTATGGAATCCGTCCAATTCAGCTTTAGACGCGCAACTGGGCGGCCGTGGGGAACCGACTGCAGAAGGAGAGTGGCAATACAGCAGCCGCACAGACAAGAGCTGAGTTGGGAAGATTTAAAGCAGCTGATGATGAGGCCGAGAGATGAACGATATAATGCGAGGCGAATCAGACTGGTTAAACCCTACCAGCCCATGCGGAGGTCTGCCCGTCCGCAGAAGTTGAGAGAGACAGAGGGGGTGTAAAGCTGATGCTTGAGCCATGTTCCGGCCTTCACAGTAGAATAATATATACCGACATCTAGTCTTGTAGGCGCCACGGGGATACCAATCAAGTTTTCGCAACAGCATCTACCACCCAAGCCACCCATCAGTGGCCGGATCATCGATATCATTATCTTGGACCTGTGCTCAAGCTGGATTAGTCACTTTCCCAAGGAATTGGAAGAAAAGGCTCTTTCTGCGAAGAAGGTGCTCACAGTAAGGTCGTAACACACCGCCGTATTCATCTCCATGCTACCCCTCCTTAGATATGTCTAACTCTTCCCTGCTCCCGTCCCTCTTTCCCTCATCCCTACCCTCTTCCATCCCTATCAAAAGTCCCCAAACCCCCCAGCCCAACGCCTATAATTCCAGCAACCCAAATCTTCCCGCTCGCCAGGAACCATAGCAAGTCCGAGCAAGAAGATTCCCTGACTAGTTACCCACAACCCTACTCTATTTCTCGCGCGAAAGCAAGCCATGCGACCCTGCTCAAGACCACACATGACCCCCTATGGAGCAGTGCGCAGCTTTGCCGTGGGCGCTGTCTATATATATTCCATGACAAAGACTTTAACACTTTCTTTGTGCTATCAATAGCAGCGTGGCCACTTTATTGCGCTTTCTGTCTCTCCCGGACTCAACGGGGGTTTCAAGGCTTGGAGGAGAGGCCTGTAGCGCTTGTACCCTTGGAGCTTCTGCACTATCTCCGGAATCGCGTACTGGAAGGGCTGTATTCCAAACCACCAGTGTGGCCGAGATGGTGGTTTGAAGAGTTTGTGAGGGGAGGGAGGGCACACTGGTGAGCTGGAGGATGTCTCGTGGTTTAGTGGGTGGACCTTGTGGGATATCATGTTCATGATATTCAAGAAGGTAAGTCGCAAGGTGGGAAAGGGCATGTGGACGCTTCGGGGATGTTTGCGAGGGTAGTGAACAGCGGCGAGGCAACGAGACGTGCGGCTTTACCTTCCTCGAATGCTGGAAGTTGGCCCCGTCGGCGGCACATGTGGGATCTACCGTACACGAACTTCTAAGGCAATTCAATGGAATTGGGTCTGGTACAATCGTGAGGAAGTGGGATCGCTTCGCGCTGAGGTTCTTCTTCACCAGCCGTGCAATGAGACTCTGATTTCCTGTGGTGGCCGAACGCTATGCAATGCTTCTAAGATAGATGCCGATACCACTCCAGACTCCCACGCCATGCCATACTTGCGGAAAGTAAGATGATAGAAACAGCTAGCATGCAGTGCTAGCTGGCACGAACCCACACTTTCCTTGCAATTGCTGTGGGCTTGGAAATCCATCCGGCGAGATACCCAACAACCGATTCCCAATATCGCTCACATAGCTGCTTGTCGAGCACGGCGTCGCCGCCTGCAGATTGTTTGCATCCACCACACGACCTGTGTTATACACCCTCAACGCAGCTGCGATGTTTTCATTCGCAAGAGCGTACGCGATGCCCGGAGAAACGGGAGCGCCGGTACCGGTGTGACCGAAGATGCCTTGCTGGAGCATGCGCGTGATGTCGTCTGCCGTGCACGAGCCAGGAGCGCAGTTGATGTGGGCTTCGGATGTGATTTGGACTTGCATCAGGCCGAAGGATTTGCCTTTGTCGCCAGGGTGGCCGAGGGCGCCCCCGGTCTCTTGCATTATCATCGCTAGAATAAATTCACTGAACAAAAGTTTAGCATTCTGTTCTAAGATCGAGGTTTTGTTGTAAGAACACTCACGGAAGTATTCCCGCAGACATCGAGACAGACTGGATGGCAGAGATGATATCCCGAACGGTCTCGGGGCTGTTGCCTCGGCTGAGCGCCGGCTTGTTGATGGCTAGAAGTTCGTCCCAGGATAGCCACTCTACTGGGAACTTGGTGCCTCTGAAGCATTGATACGAGGTTTCGGCAGCGACGGATCCCCCTCCCCGACCGACAAGCTGGAAAGGCGTAGGCGCTGGCACAGTGAGTACTGGGAGAAGGAAAAGAGGCAGGGCTAAAGCGACCTGACGGAGAGAAGGCATGGTCATGTGTAGAAAACAGGTTGCTAACAAACGAGATTATGATGCAGCACGAAAGAAAGAAACGAAACGATTTGCGACTCCAGCTACCAACCAGCAACTTGGATGGGAGGCATCATGATATATCTGAAAGCCCAAGACCGCATGTGCTGTGATGGGATGAGAGACTAAGAAACCAAAAGGGAAAGGACTGAAACACAAGGGCTCAGCTGGGTGAAGAAGCCGGCTGAGTGTGCTGCAATTGGGAACTGAAGGAGCTCGTACGAAATCCTCAGCTGCGGCGGACGCCTGAAGATCTTCACCAGATTGGCCGCATACTACCGTATCTTTCAGGACGACGCTGAAGAACGGAGTATCCCACTTCTAAAGGAAGTCAGGCCATTAAGATCGAGTCACTTCGTCTATCTTTCCAAGGGCGCAAAAACCGACGATGCGGTGATGGACTTGGACCGGCGGGGGTCCACTATGGCAGTTCAGGACGCCTTAAGGCGAGGCTTGTACTCTGTACAGGAGTCTCTGTGCTGTTTAAGCGCCTTCGAAGGCTATTGTATGATTGGTTCTTGCTCAATCGGACCCCACTGGAGGTGATTCTCCGAATACCAAGCAGCGTGAGGCTGTGCTGGAGTGAGCGCCGAGTAGAATCTGTGAATGCTTTTCCGAAAATAGTAACTGAAGTGCTCTCCACATCAACAACGACGCGATGAAGAAACTTGACGTTCTGAATGATACGGAAATTACTTTTCACGAAGAGCCCCTTAGTTCCTGAATGAGGGGACGGAAGTACTTCGGCGGAGCTCAGGAGAATCTAAAAGGGTTAGCCCAGAGATGTGTTTACGCCAAGACTCAAATAAACGGTTTTCCTCTTTGGGCCGCCTTTTTTCCAAACTTTCTCCAGACTGGCGCATTTGATATGCCCATGTCGTCGTCGCTCGTTTCATTGCGTATGCTCCTGTGATTCTGCACATACGTTCGTTGATTTCAGAAGGTCTACCCACATAATTCTTCAATACCTCGACACCGCCTCAAGCATCCAAGCTCGAGCCCGCAATCGCGCCAACCCCATATATTCGATGAAGTTGCGTTCGACTGGACTTTGCAGTGGCCTGGATATCGAGTCGGAGATCATCGAGCAAGACCGTAATGGCTTACGCAGCGCCATCCCTGCCAACTCGATTCCCCTGCTGGTGTCGAGCTACGTACTCGGTAACTAATCCGCTCTTTACATCCTACCTATCTCACAGCAATTCCAGCCGTGAGACTTGTGGCGGGAGTGCTCCCGTGTAGCAGTCTACTATTGTGCTCAATGACGTCTTGTCAGCCCGTTATATCAATGAGGAACATACTGACTTTCATGTAGTGGGGAGGAGAAAGCAAAAGGGACCTGGGGTTTGTTGAGGGCGACCTGATAGAATGTCTCAACGCTGGCGATGGATCGTGGTGGATGGGACGTCTGCACAGGGACAAGAGGGCAATGGGCCTCTTCCCTTCGAATTTCGTACAATTACTAGACGAAAGCTTTCGCCCCGTAATACGGACGACGAGCCCGATGCCGCCGTCCAATGGATCCAATTCGCGCAATGGAAGCCCTACATCAACTCCGCAGAAAGCAAAGACCTTTCGCAAGCCATTCCAGGCGTATGTCTCGACCCCTGGAAAGAGCGAGCCTGCTGCTGCTACCACAACTCCGTCTTCGCAGAAAACCAAAACTACGTTTCGCAAACCATTCCAGGCTTACGCGCAGCCAGTCACTCCGAAACCCGCTGTGCCTGCTCTGCAAACAGACAACAGGTCGAGGAAGCCATCTACAAGTCCGGAGCGACAATTGAGCTTCCTAGAACAGCCCTCGAGAGCTTCTTCCCACCATAGTTCACCAATAAGGCAATCAAGCTACCTCCAGCGACCTTCCAGACCCCCTTCGCGTCAAAGTCCACAGTATAGCTCTCGTGCGCCATCTCCACAAATCTCTATGCAGTTTCAGCCAGCTGCGACCATGGACTACGAGGAACCGACCGAGGACATTGGCTCCTCTCCACCACCTCCAGCGCCGCCCCCACACCGCGTAGCTTACAATGCGACTGAACCACGAATGACTCCTTCGCCCACCCCGTCCATGAACGACCGATACCCTGCCTTTTCTCGAGGGCCTTCTCCCGCGCCGACATCCCCTGCGGTTCCGGGACATACGCCTTCGCCTCTCCGAGATGCAATAGAGGATGTAATGACATCTCTTCACGATATGGCACTCCGTCAAGACGATCCATCGCCATCTCCCGAACAGGATCGGCCGCCGCTTAATCCATGGTCACCAGAAGCTTTCGAAGAGTTCCGAACGAATCCTAGGGGCCATGGCCGCAATCGACCGCGGTCGTCGATGGGATTCGAGCCCTCTCCACGTATGGAAGATGGTCACACATATGGTGCCGAGAATGGAGCTCAATACCAGGATACCCGGCGCGACTACGAACCTGGACCGCATCGCGTTGATGATTACGTAGAACGTATGGAGACGCGACTGAGAAATATGCAATCAACTAGCCCTCGACCTCCTGACGAGCTGTTCCTGCCAGACGATGATGCTGGGCCCCCCGCTCCTCCGCCCAAGCACTCGCCTTTGCAACAAAGACCGATATCTTCCATGAGCATGAAACCCCCGGAGATAGGCAGGAATGACTCTGACCGCAAATTAAGAAATCGCAAATCAGCGTATGAGCTTGGAAGAGGAATGCTGAATCGGACTTTTACTGCCAAGTCAAGCGCTACTAACTCTTCGAGTGGGTTCCAAAGCGTTGTTACGAATAGTTCGTCCAATACTTCGCGCACCGGTCAAAGTATCATGAGTGGATACTCAGCCGGTGGTTTTAGCGCGACTAGTGCAGGGAGCTTAGCGAGAAAGAAAGGATGGGGAAGCATCAGCAGGAGCAGACCAATGAGTGTAATCGATACTCGGCAGGATGTACTGCATGGACTGTTTGCAAAGGATAAGCAATCGAGGCCACAAACACCTTCAGCTGCGAATGCACACCACTTGGGTTATGGTTCGAGACCCGCTTCGACAGCTCCAGATGTTTGGGGAGAGAACAGCATCGAATCTGGTGGGCTACTAGGTGGTTTGACAGCTCCTAGAGCGAAGAAAAGCGGCTTTTTCAAGAAGTTGGTCGAATCAGCAAAGACTGGTGCAGCAAACGCTAGAAGCAGTATAGCAGATCCTCCACGTTCGCCCATTAAGAGCCTGCTACCGAATGGAGTCACGGCTATTGCAGGAGGTAGTGCGGCAAGAGACATGGGTTTAGGGGGCAAGGGCTGCACTGACTGGGTACAAGTCAGACGGGATGTCAACCGATCTAATTCGCTCAGTCATAACGAAAGGGTTGAAAGGGCTGAAAAGTGCCAGATGATTGACCATCCGGCAATTGCCCCTATAGAGGCTCTGTATGAAGTAGCGCAAGGTGACGAAGGTGCGGATGGCTACCCTGTAGAGTATCCGACGGATTTCAGTACCGTGAACCTTCAGCTTGTGGATAAGAGTGCTCGTTTTGTCAACAGCCTTCCACCAGGGACCAATGCAGCAAGCCTGGCGCAAGGATACGTATGTCGGCCTTACAGAAGTGACGTTCAGAGGCTACGAGCCATCTTCACCTGGGTCAGTGAGCGGGTCGCCTGGGAAGAGGACTTCGAGGGAGACGTCGACTGTAGACGGGTGATCCAAATGAGAAGAGGCTGTGCGGAAGAAGTCGCTGTGCTTGTCATGGAGATGTGTCAATCGGTGGCCTTGCACGCAGAGGTCGTAAGGGGACATCTGAAAGCACCAGACGCCCCTCTGGAGGTGGACAGCAATCCAAGGCCAAACCACTGGTGGAACGCTGTGCTTGTCGACAACGAATGGAGAATCATGGATTGCTCTTTAGCAAGCCCAACAAACCCCAAACGAAGTCAATACTCAAGCGCTGGAGCACAAGTTGCAAATTCAGGATGGTTTCTGGCTCGTCCAATGGAGATATGCTACACTCATGTTGCTTCGCACATAGTACAACAGCACATCTGCCCTCCAATAGCGCCCGAAATCCTCATGGCTCTCCCCTGCGCTTGTCCGCCCTATTTCAAGCACAACCTCCGCCTAATCGACTATGACACCAGCCTCTCACGCATCGAAAACCTCGAATTAGTTCACGTCCAATTCTCCGTCCCACCAGACATCGAATGCTTCGCCGAAGTTGAAGCCCGCTCCTACGCCCGCGATGCCGACGGCGATGTCTTCGAAAGTGGGGACACAATCTCCACCCGTGCTCTCGCCCAAGCCGAGTGGGTCAACGGTGAAAAGCGCTACATAGTGAAAGCCTACCTCCCTGGCGACGGCGGCTCCGGGACCTTGAAAGTCTACGCCGGCAAGCGCGGCCTCATGCACTCCATCAAAGACAACCCGCACCCCCTCGCCTTCACCATCCCCATCGTCCACAGCGGTGACAACCCGCCCTACGAGTTCCTCCTCCGCCACCCCACCCCACACGCCCAACGCCATGACCTCTACGTCGCGCAGCCCCAATGCGCCAGGCTGGCTGTGAACAACACCTTCGTCTTCGCCGTCCGACAGCACCCCTCCTCCCTCACTTGCTCCTCCCCCAGCGCAGCCTCTTCCTCCACCTCCCCCTTCCCCTTCACCCGTCCTTCAAGTGCCATGTCCATGACCTCTTCCTCCGCCGCTTCAACATCCGACTACTTCGGCCCCGTAGCCTCAAACCTCTCTTCCACCTCCAACAGGCACAGCACACAGCCCTCACTGCACGTCCTTCAAAAACAAGAAAAGCCAGCCAAGTTGGCGATCCAGGCCCCGAGCGGGAAGATCCTGAGATTGATGCGGAAGAGTGAGAACACGGTTAGTGCGAGTGAGGGCGGGGATGGAGGCGTTTGGGAGACCGTTATCAAGATCGGGGAGAGGGGCACTTGGAGGGGACTGGTGCTGGCAGATCGGAGTGCGAGGTGGTGCGTTTTCGGGGAGTGGGAGTGTTTCTGATCTCTGAGAAGGGAAATAATAATGTATAAATTTGGGGCAATAGTGGCGCCCGGGTAGCGATTCTGTACACCGATGATACCATGACTGCATATAGAGATGGAGTTCGGCTTTCACTTCGAGGGAACAAAGTATACTGGTAGAGAGCAATGTTAATATCATACATATCCTCGAGGGCTCATTTCCGACTGCTAGAGAATGCTGTGAAGCGAATTCTTCCATACATTCTATCTGAAGACTTGCAAACATCCAGCCATGCTCCCCTTGTAATCGTTACTAACAGCGTACCATACTTCCCTAAGCACCCTTCATAGCAAAAGCCCAATCAGAACTTGCTTCATCCACCACCCCCCTCCCCCCTCCTCCCCGCCTCAAGCAGCACATCCCACAATTCCCCCCCTTCCCCCTCCCGATACCCATGCCCAATCACATTAACCAACCACCAACCCTCCCTCACGCCTCTCAAAAACTCCCTACTCTCCCGCCCCCGCACACACCTCCCCCATTCGTCCCACCGCCCAAACGCCTCCTCCACCCACTGCCGGAAGCTAACCTCCTCCACCATCGTCGCCGTCGCGATCTCCTTCCCCGGAAAACTGCCCCACGTGACAACATGCACCGCTTTCTCCGTTTCCGACGAAACGAACGCCCCAGTCGCGTTACCGGCGTAGAAGGTTACCTGTGGGCTCACGGCCTCGGAGCGGAGGTGCGGGAGGAGGAGGTTGTGGAAGGCGGAAGCAGGGAGGAAGAACTCGACGAAGGCTTTCTGGAAGACGAACCCGCCTGGGGGTCCCCAGCCGTGTGTCGGGTCGGTGCTTGGGACAGCGTCGACTGCAGGTTGTGAAGCGATGGTCCACCAGTTATAGTTCGCGTTCAGGGCGTGGAGTTGCAGGTGGATGAGCGCGGTTTCGGGGCTGAGGGTGCCTTCTGACCAGGGCAGCTGGTGCGGGGCGGCGCCGGCGAGGTGGGATGTGAAGAGGGCGGTTATGTCGGTGGCAGAGGTGGGTTCGCCCCAGAGCGTGCGGGCTTGATCGGGAGGGACGGGGAGGGAATACGGAGAGTAGGTGAGGGGAGTGCCGAAGGCGGGGGAGCGGGCGTCGCCGAAGCGGAAGTTTGGGTAGTCGTCCCAGGTTGCTTCACGGCCGGCGGGGGTTTGGCCGTGGGAGATGGCGAGAGTCTTGGCGCGGGAAGGAGGAGAGGTAGACGAGTTGGTGGAGGTTGTGAGTTGGTCTTGGGAGGCGGTGGAGTCGACGCGGTGGTGGGAGGCAGTGATTGAGATGCCGTTCGTGGTTGGGTGGGTGTCGCCGTTGGGAAGGAAGGGCGAGTCGTCGATGGCGGATGAGTCATTTAGGCCCAGATTTGGTGTGCTTGGTGGAATGAGATGACATTTCTCCAGTATGAAGCCCACGGCTTTCTCTAAGTTGAGTGTATAAAAGTGAAACCCTCGTCGTCCTACGCTAGGAAGTTTTTTCAGGTCCTCGACTATTTCGCTGATGAAATCTACTCCAGCGCTTTTGACAGCCTCATCATCTCCTTTTATAGGATCCAGTTTGTCGAGTAGTCGTTGAGGTAGCGTGCAATGGCTGAGTTTCGTTGTCCGTTTCAGTATTTGGTAGCTCTGTATGGGCATCAATCCAGGGATTATGGGTATTGCCTGGAAGACACCAGATTCATGGTTCCTCAGCATCTTCTCAAAATTTATGTATGCATCCTCGTCATAGAATAGTTGCGTCATAAGGAAGTCCGCTCCAGCCTTGGTCTTATCGATCAGGTATGGCAGGTCATGCTTCGGATCTTGGTCCACCGGATGGGATTCATCAGCATGTCCCTCCGGATATGCGGCCACTCCAATGCAGAAGTAATCGCCATGAACGCGCCGTATGTATCTGACCAGGTCTATTGCCCAATTGAAATGCTCGTTGCTCTCTTCCTCGCCCTGGGATCCATCTTCCTCCTGGAGCCTGTACTCTTCCTCACGAGGTGGGTCACCCCTTAAGGCCAGAATGTTCCGGACGCCCATCGCCTTTGCTTCTGTCAACGCCTCATCAATCAGCCGCTTCTTCATGTTGGTACATGTCAGGTGTAGGCATGTTGTGAGGCCCAGTTGCCGTTGGCATAGATCTGCGAGTTGCAGCGATCCAGCAGAGGTGCTACCCCCAGCGCCCCAGGTCACTGCCACAAACAAAGGTCTGAGAGCGAGGGCCATGCGTTCCAGTCGGTGTTGAAGGTTCGAAAAGCCCTGCAAATACATCATCAGTAAATTGTACGGCATATTGGTCAAGTGAACGGACCATCTGGGTCTTGGGAGGGAAGAACTCAAGGGAGAAGTAGTTGCCATCTTTGGGCAGAGCTGCGATCTTCTCAGTGATCTTCTGCATTTCGTATCACTCTCTTCCCATGTATGGTATGGAAGGGGTAATGTGGATTTTTGTCGATGGTCATAGCCCGGAAAAGAGGCGGGAGCCTCATCCGACACTGGGTTACAAGCATGTGATTGAGCAAGCAAACAAGAAGGTGCGATCGAAGATACAAATATCAACTGTGTGTATGTACATGTTTTGGCATTGTTGCATCAAAGCTTTTCATTCGAAGTCAATGATCCGGATGCGGCTAAGTACACAGACCAGAGCGCCTCAATATTCTCAGAGGCCGAAATATGAACATTGTCTATGGGGACTGCAAAAAGGCAAGACGTTTCCCTGTAGCTTTACCAAGCGAGCATTCGAACAACATGACTGCTCTAATTAATTGACAGCTTTTTGCTACGAATCTCTTTCGGCAAACCCCAGCATCTCCATGTCGTGAGCATCGATGCCTGGGCTTGGCAAAGATGCCTCTGTGAGCCTCTTCTTTCCGTTGTCCAGCTTCGTTTTCCTATCTTCCAGGGAGCGATACGATAGGGGATTCTTTCGGGGTTCTCCTCCACCCTCAGATTTATACTGATAGCCTCTGACCCTACACCAGTGTTAATGTTGGTAGTCACTCCTAAACGAAGGACACGGCATACCTTGGTCCTTGACCGGTTCTCGCTGGTAATGCGGCTTCGTAAACAATGCTGAAGGTTTGCAATTCTTTCTCAAAAGACCCTTCGCGGATGCATTCCCGAATGCCACTGAAAAAGTCATCCATTGTGTAATGATTATGGACTTGCAGTAGGATCCACCCCAACATCTCCTTGGCACTCAGCAGATGCTGAACATATGCTCGATGATGGTTGATGCAGGTATAGCACTCGCAGTTTGCGCGCAACGGCGATAAATCAGAGGCATGGGCGGAAGACCACATGTCAAGCCCCAACGACACAAGTGTGTCGCACTCTTGACGTGGCTTGGCAGGAAAAGAAAAGTCCAATGCAATGCCAGCATCTGTAGCTTGGCCGATAAATGGTATGGTGAACATGTCGATACCGGACGACACTGCGTCCAGAACCTTGTGCGGGCTGCCTAGATCTGCAGTTGAAAGTCTGGGCAGATGATTGAGCTTCTTGGGAATTGAAAAGACAGAATTGGCGTCATAGAGAACCACCCCAGATAAAATGTCGCTGTAATCGTCCTGCAGAGCTTGGAGGTAATATGACTGCTGTTCAGGCTCAATCGGTAGAATTGGTGCGAACAGTGCCGTACCTGGGGCTCCATCATCTTCGACTTGTAGGCCCTCAATGAGGTCTTTCAGCCATGCTTGGGTTCGGTCGCCCATCTTCTCTACACGTCTAGGACTAGGCTTGTGCTCGACTACGTCGCCCATCCCGAGAACAATATCCGGTTTGAGCTTCTGAACGGCTTCGACATACTCCGTAGATTCCATCATAGTGAAGCCTACAGAAGTGACTATCGACATGGAGTAGAATGTGTTGGCAGCCGGACATGGCAAAGGTGGTATTCGACGTGGCCCAAGAACAAGGAGAGCATCGCCTTGAAGAGCTATGAACTGGCGAAGGCGAGAGTCGTTGGGAGCCACTGGCATCTGGAAGACCGGAGGAACAGTGTTTTCGGCTCGCTCAATAACTTCCTGGCTCCAAGACGAGCGTCCTCATCAGCTTCATTCCTTATGACGGCGTGTTGATTCAGGACGAGGGCTCACAATCTTCGAGAGCAGAATATATGCCCATGATTGCCGTATGATCACGCATCATGTCCTGCGAGAGATGGGGGACAGCTCCGCGAGAGCTCAGTGCGAAATAGTGTGGCGTTTGAATCGTGCTTCGACTACGCATTGATATTGTTCCCAATCGTGGCCCATCTTCTCCAGCCATTGGGTCAAAGGCCAGACATTTTGTGGTTGTTGTTGAATCTGCATAGTCGTGAGTAGTAGCCATAGGCACAGCTGCACCCTGTTTCCGCCTCCCAAAACATAGAACCAATGGTTTGGCGACCTGGCTTGCGCGAAAACGATATCCTCTTAACGTTGCATGCCCCCAACAGGCAAGAAACATAAAGTAGGACGGGCGAAGATAATGTTCACAACCGGTATTCTATCGCGAACCGTCCTGCCAGATTCGTTGCTGTTACCCTTGAGTACAACCTGTTATTGTTTGCATACTGCACAGCTCCGTCAGCAGGTTAGTTCTAAAGTACCTTTAGAATAATCAAATGTACGGAATCAACTGAAATACCTTGGTTTCTGGATCTGCAACCCTGCGACAGCCCTGTGTCTTTTGAGGTTGGCGCAGGGTTCCTATCACAGATTCTAAGACACCCAAGGTAGCTCAAGAGGTTCGATTGCTTCGATTGCAGCAGAAATCAAACAGTGCTCACCTGTACTTGAACACTCGGGTCGCTATGATTGAGTTCAAGACCAGGCCGAACCATGCTCTTCTGTGGCTGTCTTCGTAAAAACATCACCACATACATCTCCGTCACAAGTTTTGAATCCTCAAGACAGACCAAATGGCCTTATCAAGGACTTCCAGGCATGCTGGAGCTATTCAGTACCCACCCTCTTCTACTTCCCTCTCCTCATGTTCACCGACCTCTTGGGCCTCGGAACTCTCCAGCCCCTCCTCCTCGCAGCTACTACCGCCGCTACCATCTTCTCGAACCCTCACCGCTGGATGAACATTGAACCTGTCCTTGCAATATTCAGTTGCGAAAGCCGGCGACTTCTACGTATCACTACATTAGAATGCTCTCACCCATCCGGGGCCGCGCACAATATAATTACAGACCAGCTTTAAACGCTTTCCATACAGCCTATATCTTGCCGCGACGCGGTTGCAGCTTCTCTCCAGGACAACGCTATTGTAAAGCTGGCGGCGGCGGAGAGCCTCGTCAAGACAGCCAGCCAGCCAGCCAGCCAGCCAGCCAGCCAGCCAGCCAGCCAGCTGCATAGTCTGTATGTGCGTTTTCTGCGACGCACTCTCGGCGACTTAATCAGACCATCCTCTACCGAGGGTCCACTGAATCTGCGGAAATTTGATATCCGGACCAACGATTTTGCCGGAGAAGCTTGCGGAATTTCAGATAACGTGTGGAGCCCTCCTAGCTCGAGGATCAGCGCGTGTTTAGAGCGTTGTGGCGGGTGGTCATTCATCTTGATCCCAAAGGAGTGATACAGCAGTCCCAAGGGCAAGATAGGGATGTCCGAGATGGACCCCCGAAGAGAGGACGTCATATTGTCTGGCCACAGCCATGAATCGCTGAGCGTGATCTTCTAGAGGTCGAAAGATGTGGCAGCTCTATCAGCACACTCTCAAAGCTTACCCATTGTCGGACTCATTCTCCCTCTAACGTTCCTAAGCCGATACCGTCTTTCCAACGTCATGGCGAAGTCTTGGTGGCAAACGTCTGAGCCCAGCTAACTTCAATCGTCCCAGCCCTTCTTCTCATATCGGCAGGCGGATCGGCTCAAGTGCTTCCTTGGTAGATCTAACTAGTACTGGGTTTGGGCATATGGGATGGAGAGAAACTGGCACGCTTCCGTCTTTTAACCTCAATACTCCTAAAGGCATTTCGAGGCATCTACATAGCAACCACACTGAAGCGCCTGAGTCGGCACTATGTTTGGTTGGATTCAACCGTACTATGCTGGAGCTCGGCGATCCTGGTAGGGGTCGATCATCATAGCAGCTGTCACTTGCCAGTGAACGAGTTTAGCCCTATGCAAAGCCCACCATTAGCTCCCAAGGAACCAGAGCAATGACGGGGTTGCGACACATACAAACCAATCGATTGCTTCCAAATCGCCTTCGAGAATTGAGGTGAATTTGGAGCCAAGTCATGGTCCAGAGAGGCTCTCTCTCGAACACCTAGAGCGGCGTCTTAGCAGAGGGCGGATAGCTATACTAACAGTCTTCGCTGTAGTTGGGAGAGGTTTTCTGATAAAGCGCGGAGTATGATTGTTCTGACGTCCCCCACTGCGATTTGTCTTACCCAATATTCCTTGACCATCTCATGTAGTGGCACCAGTGGGTACTTTTTTCCTTCCAAAATCCCATGAAGACCCTTCTCCTACTCCTTTCTTGAAGGCCCTTTCAACTGTGGGACTGCTACAAGTTGACGCTTCGCCGCTTCGTCGCTTTGGCAATGGGTTATGGCTGTTCTATCAGACCATCGCCATCTCATCATCACGTTATTTCGAAGTGGAAACCAATTAAATCCTAGTCCAGCAGACCATGGGACTGGCATCCTACCAGCGCATGAGACATTTTGATAAAAGTAGGGAAGACCGTTAGACAGCGAGAGATCAGAACAGAGCTCCCTTTGTGCTGAACAAGTAGCACAATTCCCTCTTGAGATTTACGTTTACTTATGTAGTTATTACTTTATGATGAGTGACGCTCACCGCCCACTATTCACCTCTCCAATCCTGCAGCATCTCCACCTCCAATTCCGCCCTCCAATTCTCGAAATTTTAAGTCTCAAATACCCTCTCTGTAACGGGACACACTCCACGTAGACAACCATCGGTCTGAGCAGCTACAATGCCTGGGCGTGAGCAATACCTCAGTTTCTCGATCAAACTTATCTGTGGCACACTTGTTCTGCTACTCCTGGCCGCTACCCTTCAGCATTCCAGCGAGGTTTTAGTCCCTAGTGTAAACACTGTCCATGGTATTGCAACGCAATCATACCACAACCCAACTCCTAGGAAGGTTGGGATCCCCTTTGGAAACAAGAATCGTGTCCAGGCGATCGACCGCCTGAATACTACCTTCTCAGTCCATGAGCCTTACCTGTCATTGAATGCCAACGAGCTTAAGAGGCGAGTTTTCACTTGGTAAGCTGTCTCCTCATTGCAAGATTGAACGTCTCCGGTTATTTGAGTATCACAATGCTTGCTGGGAGCCAGGCTACTGATTGGTAGTCTCATACCAGGGAACAGGCCCTATCAGAGGGCAGAAGATTCCTCAATATTCTGGATGGACCCAGAACACAAGCTGAACTGGAAACCTATGAACAGCTCCAGGTATCGACACCATTAGCATTTCAAATTTCGAAGGTCAGTCGCTTATTTTGTACAAGTTTCCGGGCGGGGGTTGGGTTGTTTCGACTCCAGGCGACGACTACACCACGTCAGATTTCACTGACGCGTACAACGCCCTGGGCCTACATCTGGAGGATGGTCGAGCCGTATATGCCGAGTTAACGAACAGCTATTCCAACTGCAAGCGCTCCGATTGGGTATGCTCTCCTATCTACCAACGAAGCTTTAAATCTCGGACTCAAGGGTGACTCTCAAACAGCCTTCACGAGGCGGCGAGTACGGTAACATCTATAACATTCCAGGGAAGACCATAGTTGCCACTACGAATTGGGGTCCAACCTTTGAACTGAAACACTGGGCCTCAGCTCCAAACATGGACGCATTCGGGCTCGCGCCCTACGAGGATTACCGGCTCAAGGATATGCTCCCACGAATCAATAGGTGGTCCGATATCGTATGGATGGTGTGGTCCCACCTAGCGGGAGCCTCTGCAGGTCAACTTGACTACGTCTTCCGGCATGATGTCCAAACGGACGAGAGCTTAAACATTATGGTCGAAGCTGCGCGGCGAGCGGGTCAGCAGGGAGGACATATAATGAACGCCAACTGGCCGGGCGTCCCCTTTGCCAAAGGAACCGACGAGTTCCAGGCGATTCTCGGCACACCTCACGGAAAGGGGGTCGTCTATCTTTTGGTGCAGCATCCCAGCGAGCTGTTGACTAAGAACATCCAGTCCGTCACGATCTTTAGCACGCCTCCAAGACTGGGCAATGTTCCGAGGCAGAATCTGCTCTTCACATTGACAGGTTAGTGGTGGGTCTGCCTTACATTCTGGGCTTGTATATCTACCAAACCCAAAAGCGAAAAAGGCCGTGCAATGGGTCGAGTGCGTAATAGGAAAGCTTTCTCTGGCCCAGGCTACTACGACTGAAGTATACAGCATGAGATTAGTGCTTCAAGTGTCAAGTACACTATTCTCTTTCATTCCTGGATGTAAGAGCAATCAATAGCGCCACCCCAGAAAGCATAGAAAGCCCGTCACGGAACGCCGTCACATCCGTCACCTCAGCGCACACTCTCCGAAACCAACCGTGGAGCTTCAAAGATCTCTTTCTGACCTCCTGGCCCGGTTCACTACTATAATTGCTGTCTGTCACACACATTATCGTTCGCTTTCTCTGCCATCCGACGCGTCGCAAAGACTTGTTCCTGACATCTTAGACCGGTTCATTTGATTATCACATCCAATCTAGCGGTGAACTACTCTATATCTGCAGTAAATCCCATTTCTCCCTTCGCTTTTCTGCGTAATCAACATGCTTCGAAGACCTCCCTCTTATACGCATCCCTAAAAACCCATATGACCCATTGCGACGACTCAGCACGGCCCCCTGCCTCGTATTAGAAGCGGAATTAGCAGTATTCCAACCCCCGATCCCAAACAATACAGGTTGTGTACTCCAGCTACTTTAGACACAAGGGCGATTGCCATATCGGATCTCGAACGATGATGTTTTGGCAGCCGAGAACCATAGGGAGTAAGAAGATGTGATGAAGCCTGCCGAGACCATCTGCACAATTGAAAGCCTGGGATTGATGGCATTATCTGTCAAGGCTTTTCTGGATGCTCGTTTCTCTAGGAAGCAGCGAATGTGGTAGAAACGCCAATCGGTGATGCGCATCAGGGCTTAAGGCATGGATACCGGTATTGCGACGTCGCTGGTGACTTTTACCGAAGGACGCTGATAAGAGAGTATGATGCTCGGCAAGCGTCCTGATGAGAAAGCTGAACATTTTCATAGTAGGCACCCCTATAAGCTTCATTGTACTGGAGCACACATATATGAACTCTGGAGAACAGATTTTGCAAACCAAGCCCTTCATGTACATGATCCCTGCGTCTATGAGTGCCAAAAACAGACCTGTCCCGAATATCTGAGAAGCCTAAACAGCAATACTGACAGAGCTGCAGGTTTAGAACGCCCCACCCACATATACACAAGTACACACCACAACGAATCAGTGGGACGCCACTGGATCATTCCTGTCTCGATGCCTGGCAAGCCCCGCCATGAGCTTTCCAAGCCCCGACCGAGCATGCGGAGCATGTGATGAATGACCTGTCTGAGACTTCTGCAGCCCAGGCGAGGCACGCTGGTCCCCATCGCGGCCTGTCGCAGAAGCCATGGCGGCGTTCACGGTCAATGCATGATCGACTGCTTCGATGTTGGTGGCGCTGGAGTTGCGCCTCTGTGCATTCCTTTTGTTCGCGTCCTCGTCCTCTTTCCGATGAAGCGATTCACTGGGCAGCAGGATGGCGCGGTCCAGCTCGTATGGCAAGCCACGATGCCGTCCACGGATCTGCATTGCTATGATGACAAGCTTTGAGACGATGCTGAATTGGGCGGAGAATGAGGTGTCGACGTTCGGGTATCCAAGCGAGAGCCCGACGGTGCCGTAAGACGAGACGATCTCGAACAGGACTGCAAACATCGTGAAAGCGTACTGATTCGTATCCTGTATTTTGCTGCCCTCCGCGACAGCGATGATGAACAATCCTAGGAAGATGTACCAGAGATCGAAACTCAGTTGGCGCCGCAGATGGGCACCGACATAGCTGGGCTGATGCTCGTCTTCGGCCTCCTCTTTGGCAGAGCCATATATGCCCAGACTTTTTTCTTCGTACACGTTTGTGCGACGGACAGATATTGCGATTGGAAACACGGATATGTACATCATGATCAAGTATGAGACTTGAATTCCGGGATGGAGATTGGCAAGATTGACGCTGGCAAAGCCCGCCGTTCGTGTAGAAGTGGCTTGAAAAAGACCGTTCAGAAAGCGATACCCTCCCGGACCAATCGAAGTAACCGTCGGGTCATTGAGATCAAGTATAATGAAGAAAATGATGTCCACCCCATTCAGCAATACCAAGATCCAAAAGAGCCACCAGGTCGCCTTACTCGGAAAAAGTAGAGTGAAGCAGCGACGCGGATGATCTAATAGAAACCTCAACTCCTCCCATATACCCGAGTCATGACGGACGAAGAAAGAAGACACCCAAATGACGAAACGAAGCATGCAGGGAAATCCAGTGTTGCCGATTACGATCAGGAAAGATCCGATCAGCAATGGGACCACCGCTGTTTGGAACGATATCATCGAGTCGGGCGTGAGAGTAAAGCCAAGGTCGTTGAACATCGAAGCCGGAGTGAATATTCCCCTGAATATCTCGTGTAAGCTAAATGTGCGTTCCTACGTTATTCTATCACGGGCTCCATTGCTTACCACCAGGCCCTTGCTACCCCGTCATTTTTGACTATAGAGCCCCAGTAGTCTGTTCGTAAGATCCAAGGAAGGAAGATAATAACACCCAGTAAATGGAAGCAAAAGTAGTAGGCTGTGGCACCAATTAATGTATGCCAATCTTTGGCTTCGAAACCCAGACTTACAAATTAGCACAAGAGCCAGCGTCTTGAGCGACCTATATTCAATACCGCCAAGCTCTTCTCGTTGTGCCTCTGTAAGATCCACGAAAGCAGAATTTCGACCAACCGTTGGCTGCCAACTCAGGTAGGGCATCGGATCCTTTTCTTGGGTATTGGTCCGCCGCGTACTCGAAAAAGTTCCGCTGCGTGACCGAAGACGGTCTAAAGGTGTCTGCGTTTGTGTCTTCTCCTCCACTGGGGAGAGGGGCTTCGTTCCTGCAGTATTTGCTCTCCTTCTAGAAAGGGTAGCAGAATCAGTCCTCAAAGGAGGATGAGGTGGTTCTTCAATCGTCACACTGCGTTTGAATGGTATTTCAACATTCGGGAATTTGCGATCTGAAGGACTCGTGACTTGGGCGGTCAGTGGCTCGCCCTCCTCCTCATCGCCTACTTGTATAGGTACATCCCCCCGATCGAAGTCGCGAGGCCCAGGAATCCTAAGTATACCTTTGTCTTTGGGGTTTCTTTGATTTTCAAGAAAAGCGATGTGCTGCTCTGGACTGAGGCGCTGACGCGATCGCACCGTTGACGAGTCTATAGCTGCGTCCTCCTTTACATCATCTACACACGTGACATCTCGCTTGAGACCAGGTGTTTGTGATTCGTTCTGCGTGTCTGGAGATTTGGCAGCAACACCAGAGCTGGATGATGACGACGTTCCGCTCTCGAGGTCCTTGACAACGACTTCTTTTATGGAGTCTTTCTCGGTTGCGTCATCTGATTCACGGGTACCCCCTCCATGTAGGACAACAATGTTCCGACCATCCACACCACGCTCTTTGAATTCTACATCTGGCTGATCTAGCATTTCCGTCTTCGTCCGCGATCGAGACCGGGTACGCCGTAGATTTCGGGCCTCATTCACCACATGCTGAAATCGTCGCTCGAACCAGTACAACCGAACGAATACAACCATAGTATTGATGAAGACTGGTGTCGCCACCATCGCCATGAAGTAAAAGGTAATCTAGCAGCTGATCAACGTTGATGGAATGTGTTCCATAGGGCGACGAGTACGTACTTGTTGGTATAATTTGAGGTCATTGATATTCACTCTGAAAACAAATCAGCCCGGCCTGTCCTACAACATATGCAAAACAATGCTCACGTGTTCAGGCCGCTTTGCGTCGCGCAGCCACTGGCCAAGAACAAGGCGTCGATGTAAGCGATGTTGCCTCCGGGATATAGGACTATAGACCCGAGGATGGCAAGGCCAATCACGTAGAGGTCTAAGAGCATGAACGTCAGCATCGGCAACCCTGAATTATATTTGGACCAGGACTTCAACGTACAATGTATAGTGATGAAGCTCAACCGGCGCTTCCTCACGCCTATGAGAGAGCCCAAGAAGTTGTGCCCTTTCACCCAATCCCAGATATCGAACAATGGTGCCAACACCGTAGACATGGCGGTGAGCTCTCCAAATGGAGAAGGTGGAAGACGTAGAATAAGCAGTCAAGAAGTCGTAATCGAAGAGAACGGGTGATGCTATTTGTAGCGAGTGATGTGCCTATTCAAGGGTAGGTAGTGAATGGTCATCATAGCGATGGATATAGGGTAGCCGCGAATGCTCGGACGACAAGGGAGCCAATGGAGGCGGTGTCGAAGATGTCACAGGTATGGGTGCTTGGAGATGGTGGGTTGGTTGCATCATATTTCGGCAGCACATTGCAGGACAGAGAAGGATGAGGAGTCCCTCTACTCCGCCTCCAGCTGTCGGGATATCCTCGGCGTGTCGATGAAGATGCGCTACGGGTACTGCCGAAAGGCTTGTTGATGAATCAGATCTCCAGACTATTGATCGCCGACGGTCAGCCATCACCAGTATTTCATGCCATCAGAAGACGCCGAAGCCAGAACGGCGCAACAACACCTTGGGGTGGGGGTTTTCGGTAGCCCTCAGGCTCTTACATTGAACCATATTACTTCAGCTAATGAAAGTGTAGGTAGTGGCCTGGCTCGTCTGCCAGCGATTGTCCAAGCCATAGCAGAAAACACCATGGCAGCTGCGATGAAGTCGTACGGATGTGACTAATGTTCCCGTGGATTCGCAATCAGCAACGGATACGGTATAAAATATAAAATCTTTACTCTCGTGGTCAAGGAACCAGAATAGCGAGTTTGTCGCAAAATGGATGTCTTCATGTGCGACTGGCCATGAATCCACCGCCTGCATGGTGTGCTTCGACGGTTTCGAGACTTCAGCCTTGCCTCGGAGGTTACGGAGATGTTGAGTTGAGATGCAGCAACTTGGTCAGACCAACGGCAGAACGGAAAGATGCTCATGAACATCAACCTGGAGGATGTTGCATTATCTACTATATTCAGACATTCGCCATAACTAAGGTACGGCAGGGCTTCTGCGCCTGGCAGAAGCTTGCCAAGGCCTCTTTTACACCATGCGGAACAAGCTTAAGTACATTCAGTTAGACAGACGAAGCGGCGACGGCCGCGTCGCACACAATGACTCCAAGAATTTCTCTTCATCTTCTGCTTATCCAATATTTCTCGTTTCCGCGTTCCCCCCGTACTCCTTGAATTGAAAGGATATCCCGAAATCGGAGTTGTTCATCGCTGCTTCATTCGATCGTCTGCAGACTTGGCATCCCGCTGAGTGTGACCGGTAATGCCTCGCCGTAAGCAGGTAATCTTTCCACTGTCATGGTGGTATCCAATCTTCAGACCAACAGAAGAAAGGTATGAGCAACAGAGTAGCAGACTACCCCACTGTCGCATGATGTTGATCAAAGATTAGCTATCTGCCGAACCTGCGTGAGACGCCTGCGCTGGCTGCTCCATCTTCAGTTCCTGCACCCACGGCCGTCTCAACAGCTAAGGAGACTAAGATGACACCAAGTGCACCGGTCGGTCCTGCTAGCGCCGCCTCAAAAAGCGAACCGGAAGATGCCTCTAAGAAGATTTCCAGAGTTCCGGATGCGCAACCTACGCAGAAGCAAAAGAAGAAGGACAAGTCTATCAAAGCCCAGTCAGCTTCTTCCCGACCCACAGAACAGAAGCACACAGAAGCGAAAACCCAATTGCCAGCCAAGAGACAATCGAAGAAAGAAAGCAACGCGCCAATCTGGCGCGAACAGACTCCGGAAGGGAATCCGACTTCCGAACCAGCCCAACGCGGTAGGAGAGTTCATTTTGCCATGGATGTGAAGAAGGAGGATGCTGGCTCGAGGAGAAGCCCTTCAAGACCCAGCAGCTCCAATGGTTCTTGGACCGATCCTCCATCGAAGGGCCGACCAACAGGTACTAGCGACCGCAAGACTGGAATGAAAGGCAAGCGTGACCTTCATGTCTCTCGCTCCGCCTTGACACCAGACCCTTCTAAGTCGTCGCAAGCTGTAACGGATCTTGACGATGTGTGGTCTGATGACTCAGATGGCGAGGGAAGTGCCATCGACATCAACGATAGCCACGGCGCTGCCCTGCCAAGCACGCAGCCAGTACTACGCGGCGTCTTGAAGACTCGCGGTCGGAATCTCTCAGCCGACCGAGCCCGAGCCTATTCAAGTACACATAGCCAGAGCAACAAGATAGCTCAATGCCAAGCTAAGCAGACAGCCCCCGGATCACTCACCTTTACACGCGAAGACCTGGAGCGAGCGAAGCGGAGCGGCTACAACCCCGAGGCTGTCCAGGCTATTGGCCACGAGAATCAACATAGAACGTCATCAGAGAGCAAGAGACGCCACAAACGAAATGCATCACCGCATACTTGGAGCGTGGCAAGCGAATTCGGTAGTACCGTCGATCGGGGCGATCGGCGCTCAAAGGCCCAAGCAGAGGCTGAGGATAACCGTGTTGACAATGCTCTGAAGCAAGCAAGATCCAATGGTAAACTAAACAGACGAACTACAACTTCGTTCTCCAACGATCAAGGTCAATTTAGCCCGAGATCGCCCCTCAAGTCTACCCAGCGCCAGTCATCATCGAGTCACTCAACCTTTTCCAACAGCGAGCAACGTGGCGGCATGAGCTCGAGCCGTGTAGAACCCATCTTCATATTCAGGCCTTCGGACAGCAAGGAGAACGATCCGGGCATCGTAGTACACAGTCAAGCCGAACTTGACGCAGCCAGGAGGGATTACTATGAGCGTCGTGATTTAGCTTCTTCATCGTCACAGTATACGAAGAAGGGTCGTAAATCGAGGAGGCCTGCTTTTGCGGAATCATCTTCAGAAAGCGACTCTGATTGATGCACCTGGTATGCCAGCTCTTCCTCTTAGGGGTTGATTGTTTGACTGACTCAAGCACTCACTCAGTCTCTCAAACAGCACGACGACGCTCGCTAGCAGATACTTGTATTTCAATTATCTGAAAGAGCTTCGAACTTACCGTCGGCATTGCATCGGCGCAAGGTCTTTGAAGCGAGTACAAAAGATTCGAAGGCTTACTGAATGTGGTCAACACCAGCAGTATCTCTAGCTTTCTAACGTATGGGCTTTCTTCGATCTCTTCATCGGCCGGTTTCCGTCGTATCCGCTTTTACGCTTTCCTTCTCGACCCGGACAGTCTTTCATTCTGTGGCCGTTCTGACCACATCTGTGGCATACGATGTGAGCCATACCATCACCGGCACCAGATATCGACTGCAATTTATTCAGCTTCACCTCCTTACCCCTCCGGCTCTCCGCCAGTCGGGCCGCCTCCGCCTTCTCGACCTTCCTCTTCGCCTTTCGCTCAGCCTTTGCACGTTTCAAAGTCTCCTCTCTCGTCTGTCGGTCTAGATCATCTGCACCATCTGCATCGTCGCTATGTACATCCTCGTCCTCTTCGGGTTCAGACGCTTCATCGCTGCAAGAGGAGCAACCGGATCTTGCACCATTTTGCTGCTTCTAGACATAAGAAATTGTATCAGTAGCTTAATAGCTTGGCATAAGAACAGAACTGTATTCGTATCACGCTCGTTGAAGCTTTGACTTGATATGCACATCATCGTACGCACCTCGACCTCCTGATTAAACCTCCCAAAGCTCATCCGACCCGACACGCCCTTCCGTTCACTTCCCCCCCCGTCAGCGCCCCACCCGCCGCCGTCAATATCACCGTACCCCGCCTTTGCGACCCTCAGCCCTCCGTTCCGCTCGCCTCTCTGCTCGTCTACAAAGCTTAACACCCATTTTGTCTCACCCCGCTCAGCAGCTATCTTCTCAAGAGCTTCCGAGCGCTTGGCTTCCTCGGCGTCCAGAGCCGCTTGTATAGCTTGTTGGTCTGAGAGGGGTGTGACTGGCGTTGAGGGGGAGTGAGTGCGCTTTTGACGCTTGGAGGAGGAATAGGAGGGGCTTTGAGCCGATGAAGAGACGGGTGTAGTGGGTGACGATGCGGCTGCACGTTGCATGAACTGAGATGCCGGTCAGTAAGTGACGGGATCATTGTAGGGTCGTAGGAGAGGATGTACTTTCATGGTGAGGAGGCGGGAGGACATGGTCTTCGCTGGCCGGCCACCAGACACGGGAGTCTGGGGGTTTGACATCTTGATTCTAAAAATTATTAGACTGTCATGGAATAGTTCATAAGAAGCAGATATAGGGACGGGTAAGTAGAAGCTGGGTTGCTGAACCTTTTGATATGCTGTCCCAAAACGGCAAGCTAGCCGAGGCAGCTGCGACCTCAAGTTCCAATGACCCGCAACACTCTTCGCCAATACAACGACCACCACCGCCCAATATGCCACCACTACGCATTCGCCCCGTCTCCCTCTTCTCTCGCCTCTCGCGCCCTGCCTCCTCCCGCTCCGCCTCCCTCCCGACCCTCCGCACCTACGCAACCCGCGACCCCTACTCCGACAGACTCCCCACCAACGACCCCAACCCGCCCGAACCAGTCAAGAACGTTTCCGACACCAATGCCATTCCCGTCTCAGCTATGGGTCTGCGTGACGCACCCCTTCAAGAGATGCCCGAGGACAGTGAGAAGCAGCGGCAGATGCAGGCGCCGAACCGGAAGGGGGTGTGGAGTGGGAGTCAGGAATCGAGGGAGAAGGCGATGAGCGGGCCGCGGTTTGAGCAGACGCTTATGGAATTCCAGGTGCGTACACGTTTGTGGTTGTGTGATACTAGGGGTCAGGTGGCGATGCAAGGGTGGAGGGGAGGGAGGACGGGGGGCCACACTCGGTTGCTATGCGTACTGTGGGATAGAATTGGAGATGGACACTTGGAGTATTCAGACGCTGACGCTGGGTCTCGCTATAGCCTCGACCCGAAGCTGCAATAACTTTGATCCATCAACAACCCGTACGCTGGACAAGGAACAGGATAGTAGCATGCGATGGCGGAGGCGGGCCACTGGGGCACCCACGGATCTTCATCAACGTCGATAAACCGCAGATCAATTGGTGTACATACTGCGGTCTACCTTTCGTAAGTTCTACGATGCAGCAAAATGCCCGAAAGAATTCGCAATGCAGCAGAAGAGGAAGTGCTTGGTGTACCATCAAGCGTGGGCTGATTTTGCTTTGCAGGCGCAAGAACATCATCGGAAATATCTTGAGAGTCTACCGTCGACGAGTTATCCGTTAGAGCCTACGGGAGCGAGGGCTGAGATCAATGAGTCCCAACGAGTTTCTGATGAACCGTTGGGCCAGCGGTAGGTTTTTTTTGGGAACATTGTCTCTTTACGTTACAGCGGAGTGCCAATCCGATGTATATACCCGTCCTAGATCATGGATTTGATCATTGAGGGTGGCACTTACAATGCTTACCCAAACAATGGTTCTGTACCGGGAACATTTCAGTAGGCTTCTTTCTCTTCCCGACCGTTCCTTGAAGTCCTTGTGGATCTTTCTCTCCCATTTTACGACGAATCCGAAGCTACGCACCAATACTATGCCAGTTGGGAGTCCCATGTTCGATGGTAATTTTCCAAAATCAATCCACCAAGCAGAGGGCGGCCACGTAGGTCAAGCCTGCCCGCGGCAACCCGGATAACCTCGCAAAGGCTTCCGACGGACGTGGAGCCAGTGTTTCCGTAGCGAAGCAATTGACACGATTTGACATTGTCGCAAACGGGACGAATAAGGCTCCATGGATTGCCCTAACGGTGATGATCCCGCATCATCATCTGGCCCTATCCAACACCGGTTCGTGAGAACGAGAGTAGGCAGTCTCGAACGCTCGCGGCGGGAGCGTGGTTCTTTCTTTCTGATCGTGCGTAATAAAGACGTTTCTAGCAGTATACCCACCTCAATCTTTACCCATCTCTACAGTTTTCGTCCCACTCCCCATTCCCAGTATCTCGATCCAAGCATCCGCATACGCCTCCTCCAACGCCTTCCTCTTCCTCTCCTCTCTTCCCTCCCTCTTCACCTTCAGCGCCTCCCTCTCAAGCCTCCACTCCTCCACCCTCCTCTCATACTCCCCCCTCACCCCAAACCTTGCGAAACAATCCTCCTTCACCCCCTCCCGCGTAAGCCCTTCCTTCCCACCCTCCAACCCCTTATACCGCACCAACCACTCATCCACAAATCTCGAATAGCCATCTCGCTGAAACATCCTCTTCCGATCATTAGCCTTCAGCGTATCCTTCACATACGCCTCCCTCCGAAAAAACCGCAATCCGACCACCATCTCATACATCTCCTGCATACTCCCAAAGCCCCTCCCCTCCTCTCCATCCCCACCAGTGATGAACCCCTCGTCATCAATCCCCAGCCTCTCTCTCTCCATCCCCAGAAACTCACACACAACCCCCGGCTCCCTACTCGAGAACACAAGACTCTTCTTCCGATCCATACCCTCAATCTCCTCGATCCTCAGATGCAAACCCTTATCATTGACTGTCAGCCCCCACGGCCGGATCATTGTCCCTAGCAGATTCCACAGATCGCCGTACGCGTGGTGGAAGAGCGCCCATTTCCAGTCCTCCACATCCTCACATACTCTGATATCGACTTGTACGTATACGTCCTGGAGCTCGGGGTGCGGGATAGCGAGGGAGAAACTTTTAGGGGAGGTGAAAATGGTGCGCTGGGCATGGAAGAGGGAGGAGACTGTGGAGAGTGTGGGGAGTGGGGTGGTGAGGGGGGAGCAGACTAGGAGGTCGATGTCGCCGTGGGTGGATTTAGAGGGGGCAGGGGGTGGGGTGGAGACGTGGGTGTAGAGCGATTGGAGAGTGGTGGTGAGGTGGGTGACGAGGTCTGCGTAAAGAGTGGGTGAGAGACGAGGGGTGGAGAGCGGAGACGGAGCGGTGGAGAAGGCTTTTCCGCCCATGGTTATTTATTTTAACGTCATTGAATGGTTCATAGTGGTTTGGAAATAGAGGTGCTATACTGCAAGCACTTGGACCGGAAGAGATGGAAGGAGCAATTGGTGGTGACTCAACCAAAGCCATCGCTGCCTGTTGGTGAAATGACTGCTTCGAGAGTTGCCATTGGATCGACTTGGCAAGCTAAAGTTGAGTCACGGTCTTGCTGTTTCGTCATGGCAAGAGCTTCGCAAGATCTTGCCAACCCCACTCATGGCCAAGGAAGGAATGAGGAATACAAGTCTCGATGGAGGGTTTGATCTGGAAGAACACGAGGGCCGTCGAGGCCCTCAGGTTTACCAGTGGAGCAACCTAGCTCAGCCTTATCAGTGTGCTAATTATATGTGCGGCGCATTTTCCGCTACAGCCGCTAGTATTTTGAGCAAACGCCTATTACCTCTGAACCCTTCTCCTGGTCCTGACAGTCAGCCTGAACGCGGGCAGCAATAATTGCGAACTTAAAAAAATAAATTGCAAGAACCCTGCCCGGGCAGTCGTATGTCCGTGTAGAAATGCAAAATTCAACATCAACGGCATGCTCAAGCGACTTGCCGATCTGGAGAAGAGGTTAGAGGCCATCGAGGTGGAGGCTTGTACGTAGCAACACGCAACGCCGTCTTCCAGCATGGCGAGGCTGACCGATACAACAGTGCGCCAATCGTATCTCGCATCCAAGTCTATCTACGAAGAGCGCGCTCAGATCATCAAGGAAATTCCTGGATTCTGGCCCGCAGTGTTCGAAGAAGCTCCTCTCGAAATTGAATCGCACGTTCAGGCACGCGACCTTCCAATACTTGACCACCTTACCTCGCTGGAACTAAATCGCTTCGAAATAGACAAGGATCCCTCCAACGGAGATCCACGCAGTATCCAATTGACTTTCAGCTTCAGCGCAAACGAATACTTTGAGGATGAGTCCTTGAAGAAAAAGTTCTGGTACCGTAGCAGCAATGATGGCTGGTCTGGGCTCGTCAGCGAGCCGCTCGATATACAGTGGAAGGACGGCAAGGATCCGACGGATGGCCTGTTGAAGTCCGCAGTTGAGAGATATCACAAGGTGCCCGCGACGGAGGATGATTTGAGGATGCAAGTCAAGAAGAATGCGCCAAAACCAAGCATGCAGCCACAAGGAGAAGAGGTAAGTATATTCGCATGGTTCGGCTATCACGGGCGCGACATCAGCGCACAGGAGTACTCTCGGGCCGCAAGAGACGAGATGGAGAGGAGGGAAACCATCGTCGTTGGTGAAAAGCAGGAAGTGAGCAAGGCGGGCAATGATGGAGAATTAATAATCGAGAAGACCCTTGCCGTGGATAGAGACGCGGAATACCCATCTTGCCAAGAAACCTTTCCTGGCGGAGAAGAGCTTGCAATTGCTATCAGTGAGGACCTCTTTCCGGGCGCGCTGAAGTATTTTGGTAGTCATTCGACATGCCTCTGGCAATTCCGTCCGCGCTAATCTAGCTACAGTGCAATACCGAGAGCGAGAACCGTCTGACTCGGAAGACGAAACCAGCGACGGATCTGACGGTCACGTATCAAGTGATGATAATCTGGACGAAGGACCTGCATCGAAGCGCGTCAAGAGAGCGGGATGAGAACAGCTTTCGTGATCGGCCCGATTGAGGGGGACAAGCTCTGCTCGAGGGCTGAAAAGACTTCTGTCACCCAGTATAGGGCATGAAGGAACCTCAATTTAAGCTCTGTATTGCAGATGCAGGATGGTGTCATGGACGGCCAGGAGAACGCGCTCTCGCTTGACACAAAGTTCATGTCGAACCATGGTGAGAGCTGGCCACAGCATTTGTGAACACGTGCTCAAGTTGCTGCGCTGTTCATTTTCAGCTGCATATGCAGAGATTTTCGGCGTCTTCCGCATGTCTTCCGAAGTTCTTCTAGACCCACATTAGTAGTACTCACTAATGTACTTCGAAATACGAGGTAGAGTCCAGCCTCAGAGCCCCGTTGAGCTTGCATGCGGTGCAACGTCTGGTTCCATCGATGCTTAGTTATAGGCCCAGAGGGGCGAAAGTTCCAGAGCCGGTAGCTTCGGTCTCGGATTGCTAGAATTGACGTGATGGATACTGTGAGACATAATGAATTACAATACAAAAGATGAATTATTAAAGGTGTGGCCAGGACTTCTCTGTCAGCATAACATCGAAAGTCATTCCTGGAAAGGGCTGAGACAAATCTGTCGCAATCTCGGCGTCTTTACACGAATTTACATAACGAACAATCGCACAGACGCTACTCAATTGTGCTATGACCGTGGTTGTCACGAAAATTCAGAGAAATTTGTGATCTTCTTGGGTCATGGAAAACGCGCGCTCCATCAACTTTGAACGTCGTAGTGGCACGCCTCCACAAATCCTGTGGCCAAAGAGTAGGGAAGCTGGCTGATACGGCCGTATTGCTATTCCATCTAAAGTAACTTGTCTGGGTGTTCACGGCGTAGTCTCTCGAGAGTACTCATTCGCGTTGCGAAAGCGGTATCTGGCCCTCAAGGCCAGGATTTATTGACATCTAGGCCGTCCCTAGCAGCGCGCCGAATAAGGCAAAACCCTGACACGGTTCTCTCAGCGGCTGGGTCTCCAAGAATCGGAACAGCGAGGCGTGCGCATGCTCATAATCGTTCGTAGAATTGTAGTCCAGGAAAAACAGGGATTTAAAAACCGGAACGGCATCTACGCACATTCGATAGTCCTGATATCTGCATCGACGATCATTCCCTGATCTCTGACCTATGGCAAAGTCTTCCGAGCAGATGGTCGGAAGTTTTCAGCTACGGTGTGCTTACAAGCGCACGAGTGAGGTTGAAGGTTGAATCGAGCGGAAAGGCTAATCGAGTGATCGTCCTGGCCCGTCCACTTGATTTCTCCCTTGGGCCGGGAGTGAGCACCAGATGGCGCACTGATGGGGCCTGCCAGATCTGCAGCCCGGCCCCTAAAAGACGAGGGCCACGGGGACTGGGTAGGTGATTCGTTATGATCAGGATCTAAGCATTCGAGCCGTTGTACGGGGCACACGCTGGCTTGCCTCTCACAGCCACCAAGCCTCAAGGCCTGAACAGTACTCCAGATAGCACTAGTTCCATACATCGACCACGCATCCGCGCTGTCGATCAGGAATATCCCGAGGGCGGATATCAACAATGATGATGAATAAGGATGAACCTCGATGCACGGGGCTCGGTCTTACCCTGACAGCTTAGGGTACTGTTTGGTATGCTGATGCTGCAGAAGCGGCAATTTCGAGATTGACGAGAGCTGTAAGTCGACCGGTAGCACATCTGAATGGCTGTACGGCCAGGATCGTGGGCAGGTCTATGAAGCCGTCACTGTCAGGCTACCGTCCTAGTGGCGGCATTGGCACCCACCGAAGTTAAGCCTTTCATGTGCCGCAATGTCATTCTGTATTAGACGCTGCTTCCGGCTGGAGCAGGTAGCTAGATCTTTGACAGGAACCTAGACAGCAAGCTTCAGTCAAGATTCGATCTGGCAATCCTAGAGTCTCTACCAGCTCGAAAGCGTGGGTGGTTGAAGGTCGAAACGCTGAATAGTTCCAATCTCGAAAGGTTGCAGCTTCCAAGTGATCATACTCTTAGTGTATCACACATGAGGGTCTTCGCTGGAGTAGACAGCATTCAAGTAAAGCGTTCCAGAGAACAACGTTGATGCAGAGTAAGGTACTTCTAGGCAACGACAACTACCTAACGGTACGCTTGGGTGTAAAAGGGGTGGAAGGAATGCGACGCTTCGTTACCCCACGCTCATGTCGAAGTCGGTCCAATAACAATAGATCGCTCGACCTTCTCTTCGGCACCATTGACCGAATCGGTAGCTCGGTCTGGATTGCCAATGGCAGTACATCTGGAAATATCACAACGCGGAACAAACGAAGTCTGCGCCATCTTCTTTCTCTCCTTTCGTCTTGGTCTTGTGGGACGCTCTGCACTGTAAAGATCCGCTACATACGGCTGGCTAATAATAGGAACAGGAACGTCTGAACATATTCCATCGAATCGCATGCTTTCCCACTACTGCTGGATTCAGCGCGAGTGTTGCTCAATCCTGGATGTTTTCTCGAAGGCGGGTGAGAATGATGATACCTGGTCCAAGCATCAAGCATTGCACAGTCCACTGCCCCCATTTCGCTATGTCTGCCAATCCCCGTAGCTCCATGCAGGTCATGTAATGTTCCTGCACGCGGCTTGCTTCAACGGCCAAGATTCTCCTGTCTTCCTTGCACTCCTAAGAACAGACCCAATGTACTCTAAACGGCTGCACATTTGAGTAGCCAGTAATTCTTTCTCTTGTCTCGGGTCTGTCTTCATACACTGCAGGTGCTGGGCGTTGTTCTATCGGTGGGCCGTATCATTACCGATGGTTTTGTGGAGGAAGGCTGACACACGGCTCTAGTCCACACAGAGACTCCACCAACCAACATTGATTGGATATTCCAGAAAGCTTTGGATCGTCGAAGCACTCGCGGCTCCATGTTGGGCGCCGCCAACAGCATCCTACTATTAGTGCGCCTGCGACGTTCGTGCAGATGCCGTAGCCCTCTGGAGATCACTACCCGATTATTAACCTGCTACCATACCCTACTCTATCTAGCAGGGAAGGCCATAGAGTCCTGCCGTACGAACCATCTAATGTCACCAACTTCACGCACGTATATAGGCCCTTTTGGTAGGATACTGCCTGTTCTCCCCAACACCGAGCCATTGGCGTCAGAACAGCAGCACGCTCCAATTGAAGGCACACCATCGTCGAAAATGGCTACCTACACGCTCCCTCCACCAGTCCGGCTACAGTTTGGGTCCGACCCTTTTCATGGGTTTGCAGAAGTCAACAAGCAGGACTCCCTTGCCAATCTCAGGCCTTCCCCTGAGCAGCAACGACCATCATCCCAGGATATATCCACAAGGGCTTATCGCGAACAACTTCCGTCAGTAAAACAATTGCTGACGCCAGGACCGCAACCAATCGTACCGCTATCACCTACTCCGCCGCAATACAGTCCAGATCTTTACACTTCTTTCTCCTCCCAACCTCCGACTCGCCGAAATACGTTCCATGAAACATCACCACCCGTTCGTACTTACCCACAGCCTGGCACCTACGTTGCCAGTCCGGCTTTACCACATTTCGTTGAGAACAGTATGATTGCGAGACAAAGCTATCAAAGCCTCGCACCTGCGCCTCAATTTCATCCTGCATATGCGAATCCACTACCGCCAGCTCCCTCACCATATATTACTTACCAAGAACCACATCGGCACGATCAGTATATTCAACAGCCGCAGCAGATTACTCCAATGAGTACGTCGAGCCATTACTATCAACCAGGGGCCAGCTCATATGATCAGGCGATCGAGCCTTCGCTAGGTTCAGGGCAAATGGTGCGAGATCCAGCCAACAACGCCAAGCCACTGCCTCGTTTGGTTGGTGAGCAATTGATACCTGGGGAAGGCCCTTGCTGGGTCTATGAGGATGGCTCAATCTGCAAGAAAGTCATCGACGGAGAGCCTGTCAATGCACAATGGGGGGTGACCAAAGCCGGCAGACCACGAAAACGTCTGGCGATTGCGTGTACCACATGTCGCGAGAAAAAGATCAAATGCGATCCGGCCGAGCCCAAGTGTGTCCAATGCACGAAGTTTGGGAGAGTGTGTCGTTTCACTACGGCGTAAGTACCTCTGCACTCTTCCGAAAGCTATGGATCTGTTGCTTTTTACGCTTGCTCATCGTTGTCTACGAGTGCGTTTGATGATAGGGCTGTGAATAGTCTCTGCCATCAACGTATTGTCTGCATCAGAGTAATGTGTTTGTTTCTTTCTTCCTATCATCAACTGATATTTGTTGTAGCTTTCGTGGTCATCATAGCAGTCCTGAGTCACCTTCTTACGATGTCCAGGCGCACAATACATCATCCATGACCACTGCTCTGGCCTCCCTCCCGACAAGTTCTGTGAAGTACAGTTCCGAACAACAAGAGGAAAAGCGGCCCGCTGGTATGCAGCGACGTAATGACTTCACGGAAGCCAATTACTTCATTCAAAGCTCAAGCTTAGCCAAATCATTCAGGGCGGATTCGACAGGAATAAGGAGAAAGCACCCTTTCGATCTACCGTTTCCACTAGTCAGCAGAGATGATTACAAAGGGCCCTGCTTCGAAAATATCTTCCCATCCCGCCAAGCATCTCTACGCGTGGAAAGCAGTGCGATGTGTATGCTTTCTCCGTCTCTGACTGCGGTTGATGCATAAGAGGAGAAAGGATCTGTCACCAGCCTTTCGCTTCTACATGCTATCATTGTCGTCTTTAGCTCGGTACGTTAATATGTGATTCTTCATGTTCTATGACAATAGTTATGGCACAGCTGGTGACAGTCACTGGTCATGGGATCTTCGGTCACGGCAATGCGACGCCTGCATGCCACATGTCCCAAAGATGGCGATTCGTCTTCCCGCCGAAGGGTACGCTGGTAGCAGGGAACGGCTTTCTCGTTGACTTGGGAGTTAGAGCAAACATCTAGACTTAGCGAGCATAAGTTTCCGTCAGTCAGACGCGTAGCAGCAAGTGTAACCGGAGGATTACCTGGGCAAATTGCACCGAAAATGAAAGCCGATGGAACCGCCTGATGGTGACATTGATGAAGATGCGTCTTATACGATGCATTCACATCATTCTACGCGATGCTTTTCGTAAGGCAACCCCCAAGAGTGGTTGGAAAATAATAATAATGAATAATTCTCTTGTGTGCTGTCACGCAATTCAGCGAAAGCATGCCTCTCTCTCCACCAATCCTATCATCGTCGGCTACCAAAAGACCCATCCCATTCATGAGCCATGCTGTGCAATGAAACACATCCCGAAGAATTGACCTTGTTCGCGGAGCTTTCAAAGCACGCTTTCCGCTTGACGCAAATTAACACAGACGACAGGCAAGCACAGCGAAACGAACCACGTTTATCACCTACGGTAGTGGGTCCGTAGAACCGCGACTCGACATGTGATGATCCCGGCGAACCATTGGGTGAACGATGCCCTGCTATATTCGATATAAGTGTCAGTGCAATCGAGGGCGTTCTAAGAACAGTTTCCATCGATGATCACATCGCGACTGATTATTCAAAATCCGGTGTTTGATCCGTGAATGCGCGCAGGCGGAGCGAACTATTTGCGCCTGAGTCAGGAACTTGAGTTTTTATATGGAAGAGGAAGTAAGGCGAGTCGGATAATAATCTGGTTTGGAGGAAGTCGGAACCTCGTCTACCTGCTGGTAATGGAAGTGCATCCAAATTTTGCGAGGGTGCACGGAACACTGCAAACCTCGAGTTTCGAGCTCTTTGGTCGAAGTACAGGCATAATATAATAAGATAGATATAACGTAGCCGATCTATACACGTGGGATCGGAAGGACTGCGACCAGCATGTTGCATTACCTCGAGATCCATACTTTACCAGTTGGAAACGTCAGTGCATGCAACCTCGGATTTCTGGAATAATTGAGATGCCTGAATCAAGCAAAGTAAAGCACTTACCTTACTGCAGGTTCTCAGCATGCCAACGAACGATGGGTGGCAAGCTCAAGCCCGCCAAGCCTCGGGTCTCCCTCGCAACCGAGGTTTGTCTAACCAATTTCGGGTGCGTACTAGTCCTGGGACTACTTTATCATTGAGAGCTCAACCCGCAATGAGCGATCTCATCTGTAATTATATAACCTCGCTGTAGAGCCATTTGGGACTTCAAATCTTGTTAAGGATAGAACGCTCCTGATCGCCAGAACAATGACCGTGCGCATGGAATTTCTCGAGCCAACTGGAGCCAGCAAACCATGATTACTCGGAAACGACAGCCTAGCCCTAGTAGAGAAGCAGAGCAACGTCCGCTAAAACGACCGAGACACATTTCAGACTCTCAACCAACCTCACAAGAAGTTTCTGTGTTTTCTCGGTCTAGTAGGGCGACCTCCGGAAGTACCTCGTATCCTATCAAGGCAATCGTCGCGGAGCGATCAAAAGAATTCCTCGTCGATTGGGCCGACGATCCGATCACCGGGAAAAGTTTTTCACCAAGCTGGGTAAGAATCAAACTCGCTGACTCGCTTTTGATTCTTTATGTGCATCGAAGCATCATTGAATTGGGTTGGGATGATGCGGTCAACAAAAGCTGATAACGGTATCCTACAGCAACCTAAACGAAACGTGAGTATAGAAGCTATCAACACTTGGAGAAAGGTCTTCCAAACGACAAATCCGAGGTCGGCCATCCAACTGAGGACTACGAGGTCTCCTAGAAATATCACGAAAGACCGTGCTATCGCTAGACTAAACACCAAATCGCCTCGAAGGCAAAGGTCTCACATTCACCCGATCAAACCTTCAGCACCTAACCCAGATCGCAATACGCGAGAAGCCCACGGGGTCGCAGCCTTAGTAGATCCATCTTCATTACACTCTCAACCTAATCTCCTTGTACAAATCTCACAGCATAGCAGCTTCGATAGAGAACAATACCTTCAGTATCATTCTTCCCTATCAGTAAACAGCGTTCTATCATCTCTCCCACCACATCAAGATTCTGGCTTAGGCGAATCTTCACCGCCGCCAGACCCTTCCCATTTAGAGCTTTCACCTCAAATCCGCATAGTCCCCGACTCCCAGTCGCTTCCTGCTTCATCGAGCTACGTTCCTACGCCAAGCTTCAGTGACGAAAATATCGGAGCATCACCAACCACTGGTTTTCGGGAGTCAACATATATCAGTACCTCATTCGATCAAGATACTGGTCTTCTGACTGAGGACGAGTTTTTGTCCAGCGATCCTATTGAAGATTCTACAGGTTTCTACGTTGCCGAGAGTCCTGAGTATACTTCCCGATTTCGGAGGTCCAGGTCCGTACCAACACAGAACTCCATAGAGTTAACATTTTCGATCAGTAGTCGGGCGACCCTGGCAGCCGCTGTTCCCCGCAGCCTTTCTGATCCTAATTTACTATTCTCCAGTCTGGAAAGTTTGAAAGATCTATCAGACGAACAGAAAAGCCCGGATATACATTCAAATTCATCACAGAAGAACTCTCCAATCCAGGACCGGCAACAGAGCTTGGGCGGGACGTCAGGGATCCCCTCTGCGGCTCAGTCTTTAGTCGAGAGTTCAAAGAAAGCTTGTAGCCGGTGCCTTGCAACAACTCGTTGCCGCCATCGTGCAAAGTCCACGGATTTTGTGATCCTGGACGACTTTGTTGCAGACAGCCAACCAACTCAAACCACAGAGAGCTCGGTGTTGAGCCAACGACACCCGAACTCTCAACCAGATCGACCCACCACTGTAAGAGGACCCGAGCCCAACAACGACAGTCGCAAATCATCGTCCAACTCGCCCGAAGTTGTTACGCTTTCTAGCATACCCATCTCTGCCTCTGGGCCGCCTCCGCCTGCACCAGCACTGAACACCATGTCACAGCAATCTTCCACCCAACTTGGTGCTGGATTGAGGGCGTCATCCGAAACTCCTCGCCCCGGTCTCCGAGAGAAATTGAAGAATCTACGAGCTGGCTCTAGAATTGAAGCGGACGGTCGCAGGCTGAACAAGCGAGATACTAGCCACAGCCAATCCTCAAGCGCTGTCAAAGAACTGGCCGTACGCTCCAATCTTTCCCAGCAAGTCTTTACAGCAACATCGCCATCGGCTCAAGATCAGGAATCTGCCATGGCCACTGGAACATTGCATCCTATACCTTGGACGCAAAAGAATCCCACCTCCCCCTCTGGACCGACACCAGCTGTTCCTACTAGCTTCAATGAAGCTGTGACTTCATCAGATTATCATCCCCTTCACGTGGGGACAGCCAAAGAGTCAGCGCTGCGAACGGGGACAAAATCGCCAGGACAATCAAGATTTGAAACTCAGAGTTCAGAAGTTGCTGCTAATGTACCCTTACCACTCCATTTTCATCAGTCAGTACACACGAATTCAACAGCTCCAGATGGACCTCCTTCGCCAGAAGAGTTATCTGCACTTTCTCAAGTAGTCACATCACTGCAGCCTTCACATCTCGGCCCGATGGAGTTCGTAGTTCCTCTTGGTATGAATACTAGGGTACGTGATCAATACATCTCAATTATGAAGTATTACCATAGGAGTATAGAAGACTCGCAAAAAGAACGAATCTCGGATGATGTGCTGGATCGTATTCGACTTATGCTAGACCGACTAAATCGTGTCACTACCCATATGGACCTTGACAACGGGGATGAAACTAGCCAGGAGGACGTGCCAGCCGAGAACCTAGCCATGTGGGCAATAAACTGCAGTGAGAAGTTCAGGTTCCTTCATCACCTATTCGATGCTCTCAGGAACAGGAACCTACACCTCGCAATAGTTGCCAAAGCTGGGCAACTCTTAGATGTTGTAGAGACGTTTCTAAAGGGCAACCATGTGGCCTACATAAGGCCCGACATACTGTCAAAATCGAATCCCAAACATGTCAAAAGCCGCCTGGAGGTAACTCTTCTGCCGTCAGGGACGGAGGGTTCGACAAGTCTTCCAGGTGGTGCCAACCTCGTCATAGCGCTTGATGGATCGTTCAGCGCACACGACGCGCAGGTGATGAAACTACGAACTCACGTGACGAATGTGGGCCAGCTTGCACCGGTGATTCATTTACTTGTCTACAATTCTGCAGAACACATTGACAGATGTATTTCGACAACGCTAGAGTCGGTCGACCGAATGAGGAGGATCGTAAGCTGCCTGACCCAGGCTGGAGATGAGGTTGGACAGCTTTTGCCTGATGAAACCTCCGCTCCGGCAGCTGCCGAGGAGGTGGCAGCCTTTGTGGAAGCTGGAGGTTTGGCACACGATTGGACATTCCCAGCAATCAGGCCAATAGAGGACATCGTGGCCATCGAGTATACTCAGGGCATGGATGCTCTAACACAGCCCGGGCCAGCATCGGCCCAGAGAGTGATTGCACCTTCAACCGCGTTGAAAAGGGCTTTGGTAGGCTGGGATTTCCAAGGAGACTGCCAGTTTGGGCAACACAAGCTGATTATCTTAGGGATCGGAGGAAGCCGGTGCGTCTCCTGGAAAGCGTCAAAGAATAACACCTGCTGCCGAAGTGACCCATATCAGCGACTCCGCTACGCAAGACTCCCAATCTGTAAGTCATAGCTTCCTGAAATAGATCAGCCGCTAATTTGGCCTCAAGCAGACAATATTTGACCTCCGCAGTTCACTTCAAGAGGCAAAAGCAGAGACCACTTCGTTGAAGACCACGCACACACAACGGGAAAGTGCACTGCAAGCGAGTATCACCACTACGAAACACCGGCTTCAAGAGCACATTGATGCTCTTTCCGCCCTGCAAGATCGCTTTGAGCAGCGGACGCATACTCTGACCTCGCTTCGCCAAGAAAGAGATGCTCTGACGGCAGCTGCCACAGCATCGGAGCGTAAACGAGAGGCCAACGCAGCCGAAATCCTTTCGCTTAAAGGTAGTCTTTCAGCACTCGAAGTCAGTCTGAAGCAAGCGCGCGATTCGCTTCTCGCTTCCTCTATACCGGGCGTCGCCGAGTCTGAGAGGACGAGTGCTGAGATCAGAAGGCTTCAAGCCCTTAACGCCGATTATGAAAAGAGAATTGCGTCCATGAGAACAGACTTTGACTTTACACGTACAGCATATCAGAATGCATCCAGTTTGGCCGCTGACTCTGCTCTCCAGATCAGGACGCTTGAGAGTGAATTGGCTGATCTCCGCACCAAAGCTTCCTCAAATGCTATCGATCTGGCAGAAAAGAACAAGAATACCGAGAACAAAGCATTACTGAAGCAGACGGCGCGCCTGGAAGCTATATTGGCAGAACGCGAAGATGTTCTACGACGAAAAGAGGAAGAGATCAGAGAATTGCGAAGAGGGCGAGGTATCGGCACCAGGGGTAGCTCAGTCTTACCAGGTGGGAGCCCGCGCGGAAGTCGTGGCGCAAGCCCAGTTGCCGGAGAGGCGATGTTGAGAGTGGGCAGCAAAGGGCTTGGGAGCAGTTTGCGATATGGTACCAAGGGCTCCGGAGTAAGAGGAGAGGATGATGCCTGAGGTGATGCAGTCTCATTGGCGTTTCTTATGTGGCTATCGATGGTATATGTAAGAGCATGCCGGCGCTCCTCGAAACGTGCTGTCGAGTACTCCATCTAGCTGCCGCGATGATGGCAGCGAAATTTGGCTATTTGGTACAATCTCCATGTGACGTCAGAATAGGCGTGCTCGAGGACCTCATTCATGATGAGAAGGTGGAAGACGCTCACGGCTACCAGACCATATGCTATAGATATGTCGTTCTCTCCACGCTGTCATCGATCAGCTCACGTTTCAACGAGAGCATCCCCACGGCGAGACTCCAAGATCTACACAAGCGGTCGTACGTTTGCTTCTTACACTGGTCCTATTGCTTCACTCATATTTTTTCTGATCGGTCGTGCTCACCCTGGCTCGAGTGACACTTGCAGTACAGGGAGACCTGTTAAATGCTACGAAATTCGTCCGAGCCTGTCTATGTCTATTGGCTTCGGATGTGAAGGCGGCGGGTCATCGAGTAGCAGAGTACAACGCCCAGAAAGTCTCGTCTGGACCAAACTTCAAGCGGCATTATCGTCTTATGCTGCTTCACCCATCGCAACTTCGCCAACAACATTCCCCGACTTCTCCACACCAGGGTCAGCCTCATCGGAACTTGGATACGGATAAGTCCCCGGTCCAGAATCCTCTTCCGTATCCCCTCCACCAGCGTGGGCCTGGGAATACGGCGACATGGCCGATTCGGGCTCCACATCCAATTCAGACCCATCCTCATCCTCATCATCCTCCATATCCTCAGCCTCGCTCTCTTCGTCAGTACTTTCCCATGCATCATCATGCACCTCATCCTCCTCCGGCACCGTCTCGACCACCACCTCCTTATCCACCCTGAAGTTCACCCACTCCTCCTTATCCACAAACCCATCCAACACCATATCCACCCAACACTCCTCCAGCTTCAGCCGCCGCCGGATCCCCTCCCTCATCACCAACTGATCAATCTGCATCATCAGGCAATGCCTCCCCGCCGCGCCCCACCCCTCCCACTGCAGCATCCCAATCTGCTCCGGCGGCACCCCCATAATCGGCTGGTTCCAGTTCCTCCGCGGCTCGTAGTTCCACCGCACAAGCATCCGCAGCATGTCCAGCTGCGTCTTCATCTCCTCCCTCCGCAGCACCTTCCACAACATACTCAGGCTCCGCTGCCCCAGCAGCATCTTGCGCAGCCCCGTATCCCCTGTCCCCGTTACCGGGTGCGTGAGGCGCATGTCCAGCTTGATGATGAACTCCGTCGCGAGGTACAGATCTTCGTCGGTCCAGAAAGTGCGATTGTGCATGAAGCCGACGCGCCGGAAATTGTCGCTGATGTCCATCGTGAACCAGATCTTCTTGATCGCCAGACTCATCCCCGCGGGGAACGCGTGCCCCTCGGACGCCATCAGCGTGATGATCTCGTCGACCACCATCTCGCGGAAGTGGATCATCTTCAGCCACCTGAAGGTTGGCACCCAGCGCACGGTGCCCCGGCGGCGAGGGGCGAGGTTCTCGCGCGCGGCGGGGTCGAAGTGGCAGAGGGAGGCGTAGCAGCGGAAGATGAAGATGCCAGCGGATTCGGGGGCGTGGGCGAGGGCGTGGCTCATGATGAGGGTGGTGAAGCGGGCGTTGACGAGGAAGTGGAAGGGCTGCGAGATGGCGTAGAGGGAGAGGAGCGTGTCGACGGGGAGGTGCTTGGTGTATTCGAGGGTCAGTTCGGGGTGGCCGAGGAGGGCGGAGAAGATGTTGAAGGGGGCGGCGGCGCGGGGTTGGGGTGCGGTTGGCGTTGGTGGGACGGTGGGGGTGAGTGAGACGGCAGGGGTGGATGGTTGCGCTGGGTTCGCGGCTTGCAGGCGGAGGCGCTTGAAAGGAGATGAGGGCACGGGGGTGGTGTTTTGTGGGTCTGGTTCAGGGGAAGCGCTGGCGTGTCGACGCTTGTGATCGGCGCTGGCTTGGATGGTGGTGGAGTGCACGACCAATGGGTGTAATTCATGAGCGGTGACGTTGTCGGTGGATGAGCCCGCTGGTTGTGGGCCTGCTGGTGGCCATGCCGTTAATGCTGCGTGGTTAGAGCTTGCTGCCCTTGAGGTTGGCTGACTTTGACATCGATCATTTCGAATAGGAGAAACATCGCGGTCATTGAGAATCGAATGCAGTGGAGCAGACATGGCTGAGACACAAGATTACCTGCAGTTGAATTACTATTGGAAGGCCTGCAATGCTTCCGAATGCGGAGTCGAGGCATTTGTTATGACAAAGACAGGGATCAATACTGAAATGTGCGGATTATCACGCGCTAGCATCTTATTGACAGATAGATCGACAAGGTAGCTAGTTCCAACGACAACGGCGGAACCGCCAGGTGAGTAATGGCGTCGGGTTTCTGATCTCTCACCCATATGGCTTTGAGATGTGTTGACAGCGTTTACAATAGTGTTCCACTTGATAAATACAAGAGTTTATGATCACTTCCTGTTTGTATCGATCTTGGGCACTCAGCAAGGCATTGATCGGCCACACATTAGCTCACTATGGCCGCGAAAGGCTGGAGCGCTCAAAGTACGACCAAGGGTGTAATGGCAGCATTAGGGTATCTCGATTGCAGGGAGACTTGACTGTGTTGAGCCAATAACATCTTTCTCCCTCAAGTCCAAAATAGCCGGGTCCTTGGTCGCAAGTGATGGGATCTGATGGAGAAGAACAAACGAATATCAGACCGAAAGAGAACAGTTCTACTCAATCTCTAGGCTTCGACGGCCATGCCCGATGGGACATCTTAGATTTTGAAGAAGTTTGGCTCCCTTTGTCGGCCTCAGCAGGAGGCAGGCCCCAGGGGCTTTGGCTTCAATTATCCTTTGTCGAACATCTCCCTATCATGGAAGGCCACTCTAGGTAGAGACCGACGGCCATAAGGTCATTGGCCGAGCTTCGTAAACCATATCTAATCTCGTCCTGGCCCGGTTGATGGTCGTACTATCAGCTCAAATGCTGTAGATTTTAATGGTTTGAAGCCAAGCCCGGTTGAATGACAATTTTATGCCGTGTGCAAGAAGTGCAGCGTCACGCATGTTCTTATACATGACCGCATACGGGTACCGTTTATCCCTCGATTTCTTCGATGGGGACATCATCCGTATCTTTCCCTACTATGGCATTTGCTACCTTCCATACCTGGATTAGATTATCCTCTGCCGCACTACAGAGGACCCAAGGATCGTTCATATTCCAGCTGAAGTCGGCTATGCGGTTGGTATGGCCGCCATGCATGAATAATCTGGATGCAGATCAGTAATAGTCGTTACGAAACAGCAGATCTGGAATTCTCACAGCTCAGGTGGACCGTCTTCTGCATCGTCTGGAGTCTGCTCCTCGCCTACTCGACTAAGGTCCCAGAAGACGATACGTCGATCGTTGCTCGAACTTCCCAGAACTGCTTCTTCGAAGGGGTGCCAGGACAGAGATGTCACGGCTTGCTGATGACCTGCGAGCACATGCAATTTGGACTTGAGATTACGTAGATCCCAGATACCGATCGTTGCGTCCGCTGAGCCGGTCGCAACGATGTACTCCGAAGCGGGATTGAACGAAAGAGCGTTGATAGCGTCTGTATGGCCATTGGAGGCTTGCGTAGCTGAGGCTGTTGTTGTAGGATTTCGAGTGTCGATTATTTGCATAGTAAGATCATCCGATACCGTTCCTATCAGAGATCCATGTAGCGGGTGGTACTGAACATCGTTTACGATGGCTGAATGATGCGTGTATATTCTCGAGGCCTTTAAGATTTTACTACCTGAGGAGATTTTCGTGATATCCCTGGTTATCGTTAACGAATGACGTAAGGGCTTCGAAAACAGGTCTCACCATATCCGGACGGTCTCATCCTCACTGCCTGTCGCTAGATGGCCAGCCTGGTGTGGATTCCAGCTAAGTCCAAATCCCTCCTTCTCGTGCCCGTGGAGCTCAACTTGTGGATTGACAACGCCGGTCGGTACGCTTGGGTGCTTCGTTCTGTCAAAAATCAAAGTCCTCCCATCTATAGCCATCGTAGCAATGATATTCGGATTTTGAGGTTGATACCGAGCTTTATTAATCTCTCGAGGGTGGTCAATCTTTTGAACGATGTTGAACTTAATGTCCATCTCTTTCGATTTCTTGGTCGTACCACCACCAAACCCCCCAATCTCTTGACGATCTTCATCATAGTCCGCAGCATCGGGAGAGACGGGCTTGGGTAGTTGCACGTGGACAATCTGAAGGTAATTTTGGGCTTCATTCGAGGTGTGAGTGCCGATCAGCAACCGATGGGTCGAGAAGTCCTTTTCAGGTATTCTCCGCATCATCAGCAATTAGTGAAGACGAGTGATTTGCTGACCTACGACTGCACATCTGGTAGCCATTGTGTTGTTAAGGTAGGCCATTCTAGGGCTGTGCTGAGGAGTAGATCGTATAGGAAGGGCGAGTTCTTCTTCCAAGTTTTGTATCTGGACGTGTCAGTGAAGAAATTTTCCGAAGATAGGCAGAACGAACTCTTCATTGATTATTTTCTCTTGCAATTGCTCATCTTCTTGCGCCTCCTCCATAGCAGCTTTCCGCTCCATTAGTTGCAGGCCTTCGAGCTTACGGTAGCTTTACGCACCATCCATATTGTGGTCCTCCATGGAGCTTCCGCTTGAGGCACTTAGTTGATGAGGATTTCGCCCTGTCGAATGCGAAAGAATGTTAAGTACGCTGTAAAGAAAATGCGGTCGTCAAGTAGCAAACGAGAATCACTTTAAGATCAAGACGCGATGCGCGTCTCGCTAGATCAAAAACGGTCGTATGGCTTGGCACTCATGCTCTATCCTTTGTTCATCAGTCCGCACTCCGCGGCCTTACATCGATCTTCACATATATCTCAGATAACCCGCTCATTAGTGATCCCTCTTTGAATAAGCTGATGAGGGAGGCAAAGGACTGGTAAGACCCTGAGCTCGATATCCTCATTTCTACACAGCAAGATGTTCTGATATCAACTTCTCCAAATTAGAAGCCCCCTCTCCAACAGCAACGCGCAAGGGTTGGGGCGAAGATGGGTGTACCAAAGTTCTTCCGATGGATGAGCGAACGATATCCGGCTATCTCCCAGCTTATTGCGGAGAATCGGATTCCGGAGTTCGATTGTCTATACCTCGACATGAACGGCATTATCCACAATTGCACCCACTCCGACTCGGACTCTCCCGCTTTTCGCATGACGGAGGATAAGATGTTCATTCAGATCTTCAATTATATCGAGCACCTCTTTGGCAAGATACAGCCGAAAAAGCTCTTCTTCATGGCTATTGATGGTGTTGCCCCCCGGGCTAAGATGAATCAGCAGCGAGCGAGGCGCTTTAGGACTGCGTTGGATGTAGAAATCGCGAAGGAAAAGGCCGAACGGGATGGCGTGGACATGCCAACGGAAGAAGCGTTCGACAGCAATTGCATTACGCCAGGGACGGAGTTCATGGCCAAGCTGACGAAGCAGCTCAAGTATTTTATCAACAAGAAGATATCAGATGATGCTGATTGGCAAGGTGTTGAAGTAGTGCTTTCCGGCCATGAAGTACCAGGGGAGGGCGAGCACAAGGTCATGGAGTACATACGGCTTGCTAAGGCCCAGCCAGACTACGATCCTAATATGCGACACTGTTTATACGGCCTTGACGCTGATCTGATAATGCTGGGTTTGCTCAGTCACGACCCGCACTTTTGCTTGTTGAGGGAAGAAGTCACGTTTGGAAGGCAGAGCCAGAAGAAATCAAAGGAGTTGGAGCATCAGAATTTCTATCTTATGCATCTATGCATCGTAAGGGAGTACCTGGAATTAGAATTTCAGGAACTCAAAGAACCATCTGCGTTGTCTTTTCCTTTCGACATGGAGCGCGTCATTGATGATTTCATCTTAATGGCGTTCTTCGTTGGAAACGATTTCTTGCCGAACCTACCAAATCTGCACATCAACGAAGGTGCACTTGCACTCATGTTCAGGATGTACAAATCAGTATTACCGAAAGCGGGCGGCTATATCAATGAGCTTGGCGTTATCAATCTGGAGCGGCTGGCGTTATTGTTGGATGAGCTCGCTGACGTGGAATATCGCTTTTTCGAAGCGGAAAACGCCGATGCCAGCTGGTTCAAGGGGAAGCAGATGGCTAAGGTGGACGTGATGGAGAAAAGCAACAGAAAGATTCCATCGACGGTGACTACGACCCAGAAAGACATATTCAAGAAGGTGAAGAAGTTTGTTGGGCGTCGACTAGACGCCTCCACCGGACAACAAGCGTCTTTGGATCTTGATTCGAGTCTACCAGCACGAGATCGCAAATTCGCTCAAGATCTAGCTGATGACCTGAGATTAGAATGGAGAACTGTGGAAGATAGTGAGGGCAACCGACACCTGCGTCTGGATTTTCCGGGGAAACTCGAGGGTGATGACGATGATGAGGTTGACGAGGAGGAGTCACAGATCGCACTGTTGCGGGTTCTCAAGCGATACGATAACGCCAAGGTAATTGATATCACAGCGGGGGAGGTTCAGCAGCAGATGGATCAGAAATACGAACAAAAGTTCCAGGGTTGGAAAAACAAGTACTACAATGAAAAATTCGATTGGGGCCTCGAGAGCGAGGAAGAGATGAGAAAGCTCACGGAGAATTATGTCCAAGGGCTTCAATGGGTATTGTTCTACTATTATCGCGGCGTAGCATCATGGCCATGGTTCTACGGCTTTCACTACTCCCCAATGATTTCAGGTAAGCGACAGTGAATGCATGATTAGATAGACCGTTGATGAAACAACAGATGTCAAGAAAGGACTGGAAGCAAATATGAATTTCACACTTGGCCAGCCATTCAGACCATACCAGCAACTAATGGGAGTACTTCCAGACCGAAGCAAGCGGATAGTACCTACGGTGTATCATGACCTCATGACTGATGTCGGTTCGCCAATTATCGACTTTTACCCTCGAGACTTCGAGCTCGACAAAAATGGCAAGAAAATGGACTGGGAGGCCGTCGTGAAAATTCCCTTCATTGATGAAAGACGGCTGTTGAGTGCGATGGGCCCTAGAGACGCTCTACTTTCACAAGCTGAGAAAGACCGAAACGAGTTTGGGGTCTCGCTGAAATTCAGTTATTCGCCAGACGCGTCCTATACTTACCCTTCTTCATTAGTTGGAATCTTTCCCGACTTACCGAACTGTCACTGCGTCGAGAATATCTTCGATCTCCCAACCATGGACGGCCTAGATTTACATGTTGGTTTAATGGAGGGTGTAAAGCTTGGAGAAACTGCACTTGCCGGCTTCCCCAGTCTGAAAACCCTACCGCATACAGGGACCCTCGGCTTCCATTCGGTCAACGTCTTCCAACAGGACAGTCGCAATGAGAGTATGGTGATCACTCTGGCAGACGCTGAGGAACGCACAAAAGTGGAGGCAGCGAAGGCTAGGCTTGGCCAGAGGGTCCACGTCGGCTATCCTTTCCTGTCTGAGGCCAAGATCATTCGTGTATCAGACGAGATGTTTAGCTACGCCTTGCCAGAAAGCGGGTCCGCACCGCCGGTAGCTACTCCTCATGGGCCTCACGAGCTTCAGGTATGGCAAAAGAAGGCGGAGAGGATCGAATCGGTGTACAGCAAGAGGCTAGGCATGATAACAGGACCGGTAGAATCTCTTGTGCATGTGGACATGCTTAAGGGCCTAAAGAAAACCGACGAAGGTGCCTCAATAAAGGAGTATGCCCAAACATTGGGCATCGAAACCGATTATGCTTCGCAGATGGTTGTTGACGAAGTCGCCAGCGAGGATCAGCGTTTCATTGAAAAGGCTGCCTTGCCGATCGAGGAGGAGTTTCCAATTGGCACAAGAGCCTTTTTCCTCGGGGATTTCAATTACGGGCGACCACTAGAAGTTGTTGGGCATACCTCAAACAAAGCCAACATCTGGGTGTCAATAGCGAAAGGCAAGCCTCGTGAATTCGGTCGGGAAATCGCCATAGATGCTGAGCGCCATGCCCCTTATACCCCATCCTACGCAGTCGCCAGAATGCTGAGCCTGAACCCTTTGGTACTGAGTAAAGTTACGTCTGCTTTCCAAGTCATTCTTGAGGATGGCCGCGTCAATTTAGGTCTCAATTTGAAGTTCGAGGCAAAGAAGTTGAAGGTACTAGGTTATTCGCGACGCAACGATAGTGGCTGGGAGTTCAGCCAGAAGGCTATCGAGCTCATCAAGCAGTACATGCTCAGCTTTCCAGACTTCATTGCTGGCATTCAGAGAAATCCGCAGGGCAAAGACTATGACGCTACGGACTTCTACCCTGCAGACGAAGCGAAACCCAAGATGAAAGAGATCCAGACATGGCTCAAATCCACCGAATCAAGAAGCTTTCAGAAAGTTCCGCTCGAAGCAGAACAGCTCGACTCGGAGGCTGTTCATAGAATAGAGCAAGCTGCAGATGAAACCATTCGCAATGATCCACCGGGTGCAAATCCAAACAAGAAAATCAACGGCGTACCTCGCAATGGTCTTCTCAAGCCATCCGATGCAGAGCATCGTTTGAGCCATCAGCGTTTCACCATTGGAGATCGGATAGTCTATGTCCAGGATTCTGGACGGGTGCCAATCGCCACGCATGGAACGGTAGTAGGGAAGACCCGAACACCCAGGACTACTTTACTTGACGTTGTCTTTGATTTTAGTTTCATGAGCGGCACTTCGCTAGAAGAACGATGCTCACCCTTCCGCGGCTCGACCGTGCCCGTGCATGCTGTACTCAACATCACCGACAGGCAAATCGTCGCCGGCTCTCGCGCAGGTGACAACCTGCGGCCCCAACCTGTCGTACGGCCATTGACGGTTAATGGATACGGCGCACCAACCGGTCCTGATGGCCAAGGCCAGCTCATGCCTGCACAAGCCCCTAGGCCGCTTCGTGGCTCTTTCCGTGGGGCAGTATCAGGACAGCAGAACGGAACTCGTGGTGGCATGTCAAGGGGCAGAGGAGGGTCAGGCTACGATGGGACGCCAGTCGGACCTCCTCAAAACCTCCCTTTCCGCAATCAAGGGCCAGCTCAAGCTAACGGAACACGTGGGAGAGCAGCACAAGTAAACGGCGCCTCGTATCGTGGGCGTGGTAATGTCCCTTCCCAGCAGACGACGCGAGGTGGTTACACCAGGATCGACATGAGTGGTTCGGACGAAGGAGTCATCAGTCATAATCCATCTTTCCGTCCTCAGTCGTACACGAACGTTGCTCCGCCCGCGAACCTAGATTCTCGCGGGCGTGGTAGGGGGCGAGGGGCGTTCCGGGGTGGAGCATCCCGTGCAGATGGGTATCGAGGTCGAGGAGCGCCTAGAGGACGGGGAGTGGAAGCTACGTCACAGTGAACAGTCACCTACCTCCATGTATCTTCATGACTAGCGCATTTTAACAAAACATGTCTGCCTCTTGGCGCTACTGAAACGCCAAGAACTCTGTACCGCAAGGTAGGTAGTGTGCCCTGTACCTACACACAATCTGGTCTCAAATCGTCTTTCCACCTAACGCTTTCCCCCCCCGAAGCAGAGTGGTTATAATGCACTCGTCTCTAGTGAGAACTCAAAATGTCTTCGGATATTTCACCACCGTCGCATTTGTCACAGCTCTGTTCGTAGCTCTGTCGGTTCTCTTCACCCCTCAAAGCCCGTCAGCCAGTATACAGCTGCGCAACGTACAAGTGTGAGTCTCTACATCATGTTGAACTCGTCGTATTCTTGCTCATGATGCCCCAGAGTCAAAGGTCGGCCGCATTACTACTCTCCCAAGAAGGAGGAGTACGCTCACATCAAATTCGACCTTGACGCCGGTCAGCCTACCCTTCACCCAAGCGCCCTGCGCAGTTGAGCTACTGGTAGACTGACTCTCCAGATCTTTCCTCGCTATTCAATTGGAACACAAAACAAATCTTCGTGTGGATCACTGCCACCTATCCGCCTTCTCCACCTACCGCACCACCTTCGCAAGCTATTATCTGGGACGACATCATTAAATCTGTTAGCCAATTGAATCCTCATACGCCATTTGACGCTTTTGACGAACTTACTTCGTCGTTCAAGAAGGCCAGCAAGACTCAAAAGTCAAAGAAGCCGAAGACGGTTGGAAAGGTGAAGTTGGTAGAGCCCGAGGTTCCCCCAGGCATTGTTCGCCTCCAGAATTCGAAACCGAAATATCAGATCACGGATGTCACTGGCAGATTGGCGTCACAAAAGAATGTTACTCTGGAATTGGGATGGAATGTCCAGCCCTGGGTCGGAGCGTTGACGTGGACCACACAAGAAGGCAAAGGATTTGGCAGGTGGAAGGGTGTTCAAGGGGGAAGAAGCAAGGCTTTTGACTTGCCAGCTTTGAAGGGCAAGAACGCAGGTCAAGAGCAAGTGGTCGAGAAGGGCACACCGAAGCCTGCGGAGGCCTCGCCCGTTGTTTGATTCAAAAAGCGAGATACCCACGGCCCCTGCCATCGGCGTTCCAGGTATCTAGGTGAGCACGTTCTACCCGTGGGAACCATGGACTTTTGATAGTGATCATGGAATCCATCATTCGCAGTATAATGGGTACTGCCAATATCTATTCCAAACCTACGTGAAGAACATATTGCTTCCATATGTTCCTGGTGGATGATCGGCCGGCAGAGCGCAAGGGTCCAGTCTGCCGGCCATGATCTCATCGTGCGCCTTCCTTCTGATTGATTATTAAGTACGAATCTCTCTTTCTTTAATAATTTACGATGTCATTTGCGCGGCACCCGACCTATAATATCAACCGTCTCTCGCAGCTCAATGCAATAGATGTTGCAGACACCAGTAACAAATCTCTACGATGCCACAGCCAGAGCTTCCAGATCCGGCGCACCCTCATCATGATTCGATGCTGTCCCGTAAATTCGGCAGAGAAGTTGCCAATTACTTCTCCGGTGCATACTCTCCTGTACAATGCTAGCGACACTCACGCTGACTGCCGCATGAGGCTCGCCGCTTAACCGAGTTTCCTTCCTCCGTGCCGATCAAGAATTCCTCTCCGCAGCCCTTAAGCACTCGACAACCTCCTTCTTGCTCTTCAAAGACCTGGCGCCCCTTGGCAAAGATCCAACTAAACTCGAATATGTCGCCTACAAAGACGTGAAACCATTGATTGGCGAAGACCCTTATTCCCAATCAGAAGAAGACCTAATTGCATCCTATAAATCCACAACCACCATCCCCCAACTCCTCTTCCTTGGCCTCGACGAGTCCCACTCATCTGGCCTCCACTACACCAATTACCACGGCGCTCCATACTTCGCCCTCGATGTCACCCCAAAAGGCAGCATCACGGCCGCCGCTACGCAATTGATCGAAAACCTCTCATCCCGCAAGCTTACCTTCATCGAAGGCCGCATGCACACCTCTCTCCCCGCCCCCACAGCCGCAATCTACGCCCAAGCGCGCGCCCTCCTTGACTGGAACGCACGCAACCCCTTCTGCGCCCAATGCGGCCAGCCCACCCTCTCCATCAACGCCGGCACCAAACGTACCTGCCCCCCCAAAGACCTCGCCTCCCTCCCCACCCCTATCGGTTCCACCACCCCCGCAACCCCAAGCTCGCGTTCCGACTGTGCCACCCGCAAAGGCATCTCCAACATCTGCTTCCCCCGCACGGACCCCACCATCATCGTCTGCGTCGTCTCCCTAGACGGCACGCGCGTGCTCCTCGGCCGCCAGAAGCGCTGGCCGCAATACTGGTACTCCACCCTCGCCGGCTTCGTGGAGCCCGCCGAAAGCGTCGAAGAGGCCGTGCGCCGCGAGGTCTGGGAGGAAAGCGGGGTCCGGCTCGGGCGCGTGGTGATCCACAGCACGCAGCCGTGGCCGTACCCCGCGAATCTGATGATTGGGGCCGTGGCGCAGACGGTGGGCGGGGAAGGGGAGGAGATTGTGTTGAAGCATGATCCGGAGCTGGAGGATGCGAGGTGGGTAGGGATGGATGAGATGAGGGAGGCGTTGCAGGTCGGGGTTAGCGGGCTGGGAGAAGAGGCGCCGAAGGGTTACAAGGAAGGGGGGTTGAGATTGCCGCCGAGGACGGCAATTGCGAATCAGTTGCTGGAGGCGGTGGTTAATGGCGGGTTCTTGGGGATGGGGGCGAGGATGTAGGCTGGAGGGGAAGGGTTGTAGAGGATACATGAGTACTGGAGCATAGAAGTTGGTATAGACGAAATTTTGCCTTGTGATAGAGAGAGGGAATCAATAGATGGTCACGGTCTGGCGTGAACAGGTTGGCTTTACGAGTTTGGGGCCTACAGCGGACGATTGAAATAGCGAGCAGAGAAGGCTTCCACATTGATTTGGCGAGACAAGTCTGAATTCATCGCAGGCTTAGCTCGTGTTTCGCTGTGGACATGGCGAGATTTGCATGAGGGCCACTGAAGACATGGATGTAAGGTGTAACACTGCTCACCATTGTACAAGGACTTAATCTTGCTATGACTAAGGTTTTGAGGGGTTGAGCGTAGAGATAGGAGACGGAAGGCTGAGCCAGCTACTCCGTATCAAAGAGAGGAGTATCCTTCAACATGCAAAGAGCACAGAGAGAAAACAGAAAGCACCCCAATTTCGCCAGCGAGTCGCCAGCAATCAACCCCCAGACCAGACCATGCCATCACATCATACATCATCAATCCCCAAGCCCGCTAAAAGCGTCAACCCACATGTATCGTTCAATTCCAGAACCAGCCACTCCTCTTCTTCTCCCCCAGCTTCTCCATCTCGGCACCTCCTTCGACTGCTCTGGGCTTCTCAGTCTTCGATGTCGGCATCGATCCAGATATCTCCTCTCGGTGTCCATTCGTGGCGTGGGTGGTCTCGGTGCATTCTTCCCTACCATCAGCGAAGCGCTTTTTGAGCACCATCTTGGTATGCACGCTGCCATTGGGAAGTGTGGTACGCTCCGTCGTGGTCAAAGTGGAGATGACGCCTGGCTTCGCATCCTCGTTAACAGTTGTAGCAGAGGACATGGTCTGGGTCTGTTGAGGTTCTTGCTTAAATGCTTCCGAGGCCAGGGCTTGGATGAGGCCTCTGGGAAATAGTCCACGTTCGGGCCGTAGCATGCGCTCGTACCAGTCCAGCTCGGTCACTTCCTGGTCATCGTCGGGGTCCTCGTCATCGTGATATGGATAATCGTTGTCGTCTTCATCATCGTCTTTGTCGTCCTCATCATCATTTTCGGGATGCGAGCGTGCCTCTTGACTCATATCATACATAGCTTTGGTTATACAATCAAGAAAGCTTCTCATTGAGTTGTCGGAGTCTTCGCGCGTGTCCGGTAGGTCATCCTTGACCGCTCGGAACTTTTCTCTGCCGAATAAGCCGTCCTCTAGCATGGACTGGACCCAATGTGCATCACATTGGGTCCGCCGCGGTAAGTCCTCGCTTGGTAGAGGAAGCCCGTTCTGCAGCGCAAGTAGGTCCTCGAACGCATCCCTCCACTTCGCACCCTGTTGGACGAGGAAGTCTTGTGCCTCGAGGTGATGTGGCGAGTAGGGTGAGCGGTCGAGGTAGTCAACCACCCAAGGCGCTGTCATTGAGTGGTCGACCTCTGCATCGTGAAGATGTGCGGGAAGTCCACTAACGCAACACGTCCTCAGGGCTAAATCGCGAGGTGGACTTTGGCGATTTCGTTCGGGAACTTCTTGGCCGGCGGGCCTGTAAGGGCATCTTGCGAGGTCGTCTTCTGACTTCCGGGCGTTCTGTTCTTGTGGCTGAGGAAAGTAGTGAGTAGGCACGTCGTAAGCTTCAATTCTCGGCTCCGGCTCGGGCTCGGCCTCCAACATGCTTCGCAGTCGGCGGCGTTGCTCATCAGTCATAGCTTGGGCGATCCAAGGAAGGTCGTCCTCAGAGGTGGAAGGTGTGGGTTTCGTGGGCTTCTGTGTCTGGCCGAGAAGAGTGTGAATGAGAGCGGACATCTGTTGGTCGGCGAAGCGGCGGAAAGCAATAAATGGGTTTCCGGCATCGTCGCGGTGCGAGTCTCGAGAAGGTCTCTCTTCGTTCGGAGCCATGAAGTGGATCAATATAGCTGGGTCACCGAAGTTGAAGCTCTCCCCAGGCTGCAAGGATGGGACGGATGTACTGATATACGTACAAAGCTCGAAATGGAAAGACGAACTCTGATGGATGTTGACGAAAGCAATGTCAGTAAAGTAAAGTAGTTGGGTTTGGTGGGGTGATGGATGGTGGTGATCGATTGGACAGGAGCACACTTGGCTTGAAGCCCCCTTCCAGGTAAAGGGGGTACCCCCTTTACTGTCAACATCACCATCTCATCACTCGTTCTTCGTCGAAGATACGATCAGACAGTGCTACCGAAGAATCACCATCGCTTGCTCTTATTACTAAGAGACTGCTACCTCTACGGCTCCTTGTTCTCAGGCCATCATTCAAATCTGTCTTCAAAGGCATAAATATACATTGTTCATACATAGTTGCCTCAGTTCTCAGGCCCAGGGGAAGAAATTTCGTTTTTTTAGGTGGTGAGGGAACGAAAATCTTCCATAGGGTCTGAAGGCAAAACCCAATAAAATACGGGCGAAATTGCAACAGGAAGTCAAACAAGCTCAATGTAGCGTCAGAATCGCTTTGCTTAACACAAAAGCGACATTTATAACATTTAGCTCAAAACTCGACGTGTAATTAAGAACTTTGCCCGGGCGCAATACGACTTAACAACTTGACAACTTGACAACTTGACGACTTGATCAAAGGTTAGTTAGCATCTATTGGTTTCAATACTCTTTTGTGTTAAAGCGTTGTGCTGTGTGCTAGTTGTGTGTGTTATTCAAGCAGGCAATGCGTTGATGCGCTTTTCTACTTGAAAATCTATCTTTGAGGCAACAACACAACAACACAGCAGCAGTATTAGGCAATATCGATACTATCACTTCTTCTATATTATAGCTTGCTTCGAGAGCAACAAGAGCGAGCAACTAACAAGTTGTTATTGCGTTGTTATACATTAAAGTTTGACTAAATTTAAGATATTTCTAATTTGATACTAATACAACTATTATATACTTTGATTATTTATATATAAAGCATATTAAAATCTAGCAACAAACGTAGTTCAATTAATACAAAATGTAGTTGTTCAATCTTAATTGTATGGCAAGTCGCAAACGTTCAAATTGAGACTTTACAAACCTGTTGCAAAAACTTGTATAGGATTTATACTAAATAGTTGCACGTCTAGCAATATTACGGGGTTCCGCTCTCAGACCTGATGCGAAAAAAAATCATATAACCCTAAAATAGTAGAGACCGTAGATTTTTCTTGGCATCAGGTCTGAGGGCTGAGGCAAATACATAGAGCAATAATGCACATTATCCAACACCTCCCAAAACATGTTACATTCCTCTACGATGTGGAGCTGTAGTGTAACCTTGACGGTACATGTTCGACCGCCGCTACATATACATACCGCAAAAAGGTCGTCGGTATTTGCAGAGCCACTTTCCCAACCTTTTCGCCTACGATGTGGTCATCGCCACAGTGGTCGCCATGGTTCTCTTGATTCTTGTAGTGAGAGGTGTGAACTTTCGCGAATACGGTATTGCAAAGCTGGGATTCCCCCAAGGGAAGGTGGTCCGTTGGCAAAAGTAGGAGAGGCTATGCGGGTAGGAGTATGCGAGCGAGGGATTAGAGATCATACGCTTCCGAAGCCCGTGTTCACGGACACCATAAGATCTCGATGACGCCAACTCATGGATACAGCGGAATGACGCCGCTTATCCCTTAATGCGCTTACAAACCACGACTGCCGCTATGCAGTGGTCTTAATAGTATTTGCTCGGTCACCTTTCGAGCAAGGAGTAGTGGAAGTACCTGGTCCATCTCTAGAACCTCTAACCTGCTTCTCGAGTACGAGACACACTTGTTAGCACGAATCGGAGCCATCAGACCGTTTGATCAGGAGCTATACAAGATATCAGATTTTAAAACGTGAGTATAATGCTACTTAGGTGTTCGTTGGGCCGCCCGATCATCTCGGCCTTGAAGTGGCCGAGAGCCCAAAAGCCGATATTTCACGCCAAGTTGCTATGCAATAGGCCAAGATGCAGCGCCCCGGTAAATGCACCCTATGATCGTGGTCGTTCAGTCCTTATACCCGTCTCTACGCGCGTCGTTGCGCTTCTTCTGCTCGCGAGCTATCTTCTTGAACAGGGGATTACTCTTGCCTTTCAGCTCCTTATTCCGGCTCTTATTGTATTCAATGTAGGCCTAGACACGAGATCAGCATTGTCAAAACCATGCAAAGCAGAAGAATATCCATACCATGTCTTGTCCACCACTCAAATCACTCAGCATACCAGCCGTCCGTTTAGCGCCTTTTTTGGCCACAGCACTCCTGTGGCCTCTTGGTCCACTCGAACGTGCGGAGAACAAGTCATCGACGACGTTTTCGACATCTCCCGATGTCTCATTTTGAAGCATGACTTCTTGTAGAAGCTCTCGGCGCTCAGCGGCGCTGCCATAAGCCAGTCCCGGGAGATTCTCAATACCCTGCAGATGTGTGATGACTTTGAATGCATAGCCTTGATCGACAAGAAAGGCTTGGCGCTTCGAAGAATAATACATTTCTTGTGTATCCTTGGAGACGAGCGAGTAAAAGAATGCATTGAAACCTTCGTCGTTTCTTCGTTTCGCACGGAGGATGCGACCTAGGCGCTGAGCTTCTTGACGGCGTGAACCGTAGTGTGAGGAAATTTGAATCAAGCACGTAGCCTCTGGCAAGTCAAGGGAAGTGTCGCCGATCTTTGACAAGAATATTGTGTTGACCTGGTCATTATGTTGGAAATTGTCCAGAACGCTGATTCTTTCGTTCTGTGCCGTGCCTCCATATATGTAGGCCTTACCGAGCTTCAAAGCGTACTGTTTCAGTGCATAAACATTATCGGAGAAGACAATGGTCTTATCGCCTCTTTTCTCATGGTAATCGATCAAGAACTGGCATGCCTGGAATTTTCTAGGATTCATGACGTACAATAGCGCCCTCTTCCGAGACGATTCTCGTAGGTATTCCTGGTAGAATTCCGTCGTCATCGGACACCACACCTCCGCACATTGTACTTTAGCAATATGTCCCTGGTCTGCCAGCTCCATCCAGTTCGCCTCGTAGAGCTTGGGGCCAATGAGAAAATTGAGGTGCGTGATCTTATCGTCCTCGCGAAGCAGCGTAGCGGTGAGTCCAAGCTTCGAGTGTGCGGAGACAGAACCAGTAACCTTTCTGAATATGGAAGCCGGGACAACGTGGACCTCGTCTAGGATCATGAGCCCCCACTCCCTGTCTGTAATAAAGTCCATCATCTTTTGGGCATCATACGATCGCGACCTAGTTTGCGTGACCATCGAGTATGTTGACACAATAATACCAGTTTCCCTCGTAAATTTCTCCTTGTGATCTGAGGTGAAGATAGCAATATCGTTGGAACTGATGTTCGACCATTTCAAGAACTCACTTTTCCATTGCACAACGGACATTGAGCTCGTACAAAGAATGATAGTACCTTTCTTGATGGTGCAAGCTGCTGTGATTCCTACAAGCGTTTTACCAGCACCGCAAGGCAGGACTATGATGCCACTCCTGGCTCGTGTATTGCTGAACATCTTACTAAGACTTTTCTCTTGGTAGCTGCGGATTGTAGTATTCGGCTTTAGGTTAATGTCTAATCTGGCATTGACATTGTCATTATCATAGTCGTATTCCTCGAGCACCGGGTACCCGATTTCTCGCGAGCGTCTTTGAACCGTCTCAATGGCCTCGCTGTCCTTCTTGATCTCAACAGAATGTATTTGTTTACCTCCACTCTCATCTTCCTCGTCGTCATCGTCGTCTTCTCTCAATGTACGTAAGATATCTTCCTCCGCGGCTGCTTCGCGGTCGTCATCAAGCGACGCAGGCTCTTGGCTACGAGCCTCAGGCCGCTGCTCTAATCCTGCAGCTTCCTTCGTCCCAGGAATCACAACTGTACCCATCTTCGGTGCCATCTCCGTAATGATGTTGTTGTTGCCATTTACCAGCTGTTCGGCAATGACAGGGTCTTGAAGGAGCTTTTGCAAGATCTTGTTTTCAGAAGTCTCAAGGAAAATCTTGTTGTGTTTCAGCACCTTCTTTACTTTTCCATACTGCTGGCCGCTATTAATTATAAAATGCGTCATACTCTCTGGGATAGCCGTTTTGGAAAGCTTGCCGAGGGTTTTGAGGATATCCTCAGGCGTCAGCCCCACTGACACTGCTGCATACAAACTATGGACAGTCAACTTGTACTCGTGGAGAAACCGCGGGCGAGAGAGTGGCTCCGCAATTGTGGTCAAGAAATCTGCTGCTCCTCTTGAGACATCCCCCAGGAAACTTTCGAGAATGATTTTGTCATTCTTGGCATCAATCCATAGCGGAAGGCCCTGATGATTGGGCTTAAGACTCAGGTACGAGAGGTCAAAGACACCGCCAGTCCTGGCTACACTGCCAGTGGAGTTGCTCTGAGCTTTGCCAGGGCCTTTCAGAGTGTCGGCAGAGAAGGCTTTCACAGCTCTATCAAGGTTCTCACCCTCACTGCCGCTGGCATATGCACCGTCCTCGGTGTATTCATCGTCACTTTCTATGCTCTGGGGAGTTGCAGTACCGGACGCCGCCCTCTTGGATGGCCGAGCACCTTCAGCGCTGGAAGTAGCTTTGCGCTTGGAAGCCATGAAGAATTGGCCAGACACGGCCGATCACCTGCACGGTGTAGCAGATCGTAGGGAATCACACTCAGAGCATCTTATATACCCTCAGACATGGTCCATAGGTGGCTAGACAAGAGTGTGCCCTTAGCGACGATGAGCTTTCCAGGTGAACATGAAGGTCAGTTGGAGAAGCTGACCGTGCTGAGCAATGTAACTGTAGGTGAACATGGCACTAGTAAATGCCAAGACTCGCGCTTGTCGAGTGAGTCATTTCAAACCTAAGATATATCCGGCCTCACAAGTGACAAAAATTTTGTTCTACAAGTCGCCACTAGTTGCCTGTGACACTGGCGAGCCATGAACACTGTAGGTTCTTCGGCAGAATTGGTCGTGCTCTTGCTTTGCTGATCTATCTAGATCCGGTCGACATGGTCAGTATTGATAGCTCCACAAGCAAACATCTCGCTGATTTTGCACCAGGGTCGGATGGGGCTCCCTGATACTAGGTACGTGAGACTGCGAAGTGCACGGTTCTTTGCTTACAAGTTCTATCTGTAGCGGGTGGGGGGGCCTACTACTTTGCCAAGCGATCAATCAATGCCGATAAAAAAGCCCGCCACGAGGCTGACATGCAGCGGAGACAAGCCGTACAGTTCTCTGAAGATTATTCAATGCCCACTCCTCCCAAGAAGAAGAAACGCAAAACGGTGGACCAAGCCAGCAGTCCTAGCACCGAAGCGAGTCGCGATCCAGCGCCCACTCGGCACGCGCCAGAGTATGAAGGGCAGCAGGTGCAGGAGAAAAGCAAATATGAAGCGAGTGTACCTTTCAGATCCAAGAGGGGCGATAGGTTCAGTTAGCACCTTCAAAGGACCCGAGCCGTATCAGGAAGAGGTGTAAGAATACGGGCGGCTGCCCGGCGAATGGTGTTGGACGTCATTATCTACTCCGAAAGAACCAGAGGCGGGATCAGGACTCAAGATTAAAGCTCCAGTGTAGCAACACAAACAAGCTGCCAGCCTTGATGGTCGGCAACTACCGGCATTCCTAACTTCGATCTCATCCCTGCATTGTAGCAATGGCATTCACCAATTCCATGTTGCTCTACTCGCGTGGAGATTTGATGGCCCCCAAGAAGCGCAAGCGGTCGAGCAGGGAACGACCTGTCCAGCCATGTGTATCGAAGCTTCATCGCCCTTGTTTTTAGGTCTTCGTAGGATATGACGAACATGATATACACCAACAAACAAAAATGGCTTGGGCTTATCGAATTTAACTTAAAGACGAAAAATGTGGTTTAATCTCCAAGGTTTGTCTTGTCCCTACCTCCAATCAACTCTCGAATGTCTTACAAGCGACATGGAATAGAGTCGTTTTTGGCCATCATTGTTGGCAGACGTAACAGAATCCTGTGTGCAAATAGCTACTCTCCCATTAGAATTATTTCCTATCCGTCCCGTCGCTAGGTTCTCTATCATCTGCCCGAAGTCGAACCCTGAATAACCGAGGGTTACTAGCTGGTCGGAAAACCCTCGGACCGAACGAAGCGGCATCTGAACGTGCTTTCAATCGATTCCGAGGAAACGACAAATTTTGTTGCTCTCCAACTGCAAAGGAGCTGCGCGATATTCCATTACGGTGCCACCAGGACGCTCGTCGCTATCATGGCCGCCCATTTTCTTGCCATTGCGAAGGCCTCCTTGTCAGTGGCCATGATGAGGCCAGATCCCAATCCTGTCCCACGCGCTGACGTTGCGAACTTCCATGCACTCTTTGAGGGCTTGGTGAGCAAATGCACACCGGCCAACGTCCAGGTTTGAAGGCAACGTCTTGATAGGTTGACGCGATGGCTAAATGGAGACACAAAAACAGCAATGTAAAGATTGGCTTTTAAAGAATGCGGTACCCTCTGCTGCCAGGACCGCGGCCGTTGGGAAATACTTGGTAGCATTCTCGCGATCTGTCTCCCCGACTGACGAGGGTGATAAATCTACCTCCAGTACTCTTAAAAAGACTTTGGACCGGCACAAGAAGCTACATATTCTCTATCTCGTGAACGACTTGCTGCACCATACTAAGTACCACGTCAAGTCTTCGTCGATCTATTTGACTTTATCTGAGAACCTTCAAACTCACCTCGTGGATTTGATCGGACACGCCTCTGCTTTGGACGCTGGCGTATATATTAGACACCAAGGAAAGATCAACGATCTCCTTGATCTATGGCAGCATAAGGGATATTACCAGCCAGCCTATATCAAGAAGCTACGAGAAACGGTCCATGAAGCAGCACAGTTGGGATATCCAACGGCGGTTGAGTCCTCTCGGCGATCTAACGATAGCGCTGAACAAGCGACTGGCCAGAGTAAGGATGTGCCCTACATAATGCCGGCAGCGCACGGTGATAGCTCGATGGCGTTCTACGATCTGCCAGCAGCGAACATGATGCCCCACATTGTCCCCAAGCGCGCAGCGCCGATCAACCCCCAGCTCGTGAAGCCACTTCAATTTGCTGCCGGACCTGCTGACGAGATCCTAACAGCTGCCGTCAAGGACTTGTTGGAAGACGTCCATTCACTATATGGAACGGCAGACCACGATGTTGAAAGCGACCGCATTGACATTGATGCTCTAGGACAGCCAGCTATCCGCGATGAGACTACCGGAGAAGTCAAAGGCGGAGAAGGATACTATGGGTGGTCCAGAGTGTTCTGCGACAAAATGAAAAGCAAACACGATGGCAGGGATCGTATTGGGCATAAGATGAAAAGAGACCAAAGCGCTGACAGAAGTGTGAGTCCACGCAAGCGAAGACGACTCAGCTTCTCGGAGAGCAGTAGCGGAAGATCTCGGAGCCGGTCCAGGGCCATGTCAAGCTCTCCATCGGGATCCAGGAGCCGGACAAGAGTTTTTGCGCATGGAAGGCGGAGGTCTTACTCGAGATCGAGGAGTTCATCTCAGAGGAGACGTACCTCAAACCGGCGAAAATACGATAGCTCGCGTAGCCCTGAGCAATCTCGTCGACAGCCGGATTCACGATCAAGATCACGCTCATACTCTCCGCGGTCTCCGACAAATTTTCAACAACCAGCGCCCTCGCAAATGCCACCAAGACCGCTCGCCACTACATTCAACGGAGCTTTCTCCGTGCCGATCAACGGTCTTCCTATACCCCCGCCTCCGCCGCCAAACTACAAAGGCATATGGCCTCCTCCACCTCCTCCGCTACCTCCGCATCTGATACAGGGGCAGCCTCCGCCAGCGCAAGCGAATGTTATCCCGTCATTTTCCAATTTCGTGCCCCCTCCGCCGCCGCCGCCGGCCAACCTAGGGCAGGTTCCGCCATCGAGTTTACCTCAAGCACCTTCTGGGTTTCCTGGTCACCAAGTGCAAACACAGATGTATCTATCTGGCTGGACCGTACCACAGTCTGGCCATGGCAGTGGTCCTCTATACAATGGGCGCGGTGGACCACGGCCTGGTCGAGGTGGCCGGGCCGGCTGGACACAATGAGGTGGCAAAATGAATGCGACGTCCGTGGCCACGGACAGCATCTAGCACAACCAGTCAAGAGTGGACTGCTTCAAGAAACCGATTGACAGCGATTAGGCACAGAGCCCAGGTAGCCTTTCAACTTCAATGTTGACCGATTGCAGCAGCAAGCGGCGCTGGCTCCTGAGTAATAGTGGTGCTGGTCGAGTGGGGGTTGAAATAGCCCACACTGTGTTCACCGTTCCAGACACAAAGGGATGCCCGTACAAACGGTACAATACTAGGCGAGGGGCAGGATGAGGCTCTTACTAATGCTGCACGTTCTACGTACTTCTACCTTAGATGTCGGAGGAGGAGAGAGTGGCTAAGGCAAGGTGAGCGCAACAGTGTGGGGTTAGTTCCTTCGGGATCAAGCACAAGAGCGACATGATTGGCGTGAACTCGGGGTTTTTGGAAGAAGCCTGGAGCTCAGCAGATAGCGCGACCATGTGTCCGCTCGAAGACTCGAGTTCGATTGTATGCCAAATCAGCGTCTAGGCTCCCACAATCCATCTGTTGCCATGCCGTGCCGTGCAGGTCCAATTGAGCCCATCAATGTTGCTTTCGCTATCCCCACATCTTCCTTGAGCCCTTGCCGTCCAAGCCAGTCAATAAGGCCAGAAGAATTCTCCTCAATACCTTAAAATATCTCGCTTGCTGCGCTCGGTAAGAATGTTCATGCTAAAAAGCCAAGGCGGACGGGCTCAGCGCGCTGTTGATGGAGGAAGCTCGTCTTAGGAGCAACTTTGTACATGGAGAAATGACTTGCACTGTTCCACGGGCTTGACGAGAGAGAGCGAAACGGCAGTCCCAACCAAAAGTGCAGAGTTTGGGCGTCGATTTCTCTTGGCGATCCATCAGTCTTCGGCGAAAAGCTTGCCCAAGGCCAGTTGCCGCTGCGGTTCTCTTACTTGATCATACCCTCATGATGTCGGGATTGGTATCCCAAGGCAAGGAACCCTTTTGAATCCAATCGAACTGCCATCAGCAACCCACAGTCCCCACCCCGCTACTTTACTGCTACGACGCTTGCCCGGCATCCCGACAACCCACAACCCACAACCCACAACCCACAACCCACAACCCACAACCCACAACCCACACCGTCCTTCATCCCGCATTCACCCCACGCTCGAACCATCAAGCACCTGCACCTGCATCGGCGTCTGCATACTTATTCTGTGCAGTGTGCGCCAAGCTTCGGTCTATCATGCGCACAGACGCCTCGACCTGGACGTGAACAGTAAGTACGAGTATGTACTAGTAAGTCGTCGAATCATCTTCACACCTGCCTCTGTCCACACTTCCCATATGTCTCCTTAGGCCTGCAAGACCCCCCCATCATTACTCCACTGCGGAGGCACTTCCTCAAGCCTACGACTTGTCCCCGTGTCCCGCTTGATATCCAGAGCGTCGTAGTCTGGACCGGGTGCTCCCGGCCTGGGAGCGTCTGACCTGCGAATGTTTATCACCTTGAATCCTTTCCTTCCACTGTCATCACTTTCTTCATCCGCAACACCAATCAGGCTTCTTGCATGAATCGATCAGGAATGCAAGCCCGTGCTTTGACCTTCCATCGTCCGCCTGGCGGCTTTCATTCCCAACACCACCTCCGTCACCGCTGATCAGCCTCATATGAGCTATCGACCCTATCTTCATGTCCCTCATGCCGTCAGAAGTTGTCAAGCCTCACTCCTATTTCGAACCAGCATGTTTCTTGCTTGACGATCGGTTGATTGACCTCGCCATGGAGCAGTCCCAGACACTTATGTCGGCCCAGATCCACTTCGTTGTAAGTATTGTGCTCCGAAACCGGTTCGGTAGGCATTGGAAGCCTTGGAGGCCATAATCTCCGATGCGGCTTGGGCAGCCTTGATTGCAAGTGTGGGTGCAACTCCACAGATGGCTGATTCGAAGTTGAGAGACATAGGATGCGCAGCTGAGCCTGGTCCACATCCCCTTGCCGCAATATCATCACTACTTGCAGTCCATACTCAAACTTCTTTTTCCCTCGCCAACGGCAAGCAATCACTCGCATGACGAGAAGCATAGTGGATATAGCAACACAGATGAAAGCACAGCCTCCTGGGCTAATCAGCATCCCTTTCTGAATGTTTCGATTACTCCCATCGAGTGTTCAATTGTCTGCTCCAAGGGTCTAGCCCGTCAAATCTTTGGATCCGGATCGAGTCAAGCACCTGAAATGGGGACTCCAGATCCTGGTCGTGCCACGATATCTTCGGAGACCTTTGTTGTAATTTCGGTCGAGGGAGAAGGCTTGGAAGCCGGAAAGCGAGTTCTCGAGCTAACAACTCCGCTGGCTTTGGCTGGCATGTATGTGTTGCATGTCACTGCCAGTCTTGCAGAGCACAGCTGATATGCATTAGCTCTATCTTCTTCATCACGACTTATTTTTCCGACTATATCCTGGTACCTGCCAAGTCTCGCGCCCAGGTCGTCCGTGCATTGGAAGAGCGAGGCTTTGCCTTCCAAAAAAGCACGGAAGCATACGTCAATCCCGCAGCTCACCAGCGCAACAAATCATCGACGTCCTCGTTCGGTGCAAGCTCTCCGACCACCCCGCCGCCGAAGACTGTGAGCGAGCTCGAAAGTCGAACTTTCGCTCTGCTAAAACGGCACAGGATCACGCCAAATGTGTACAGTAACATTCGACTCGTTCAATGCGCAGGCCGTCGAGATGACCCTAATAACCACTCTGCGAATGAATTAGCTCTTCAGCTCGGAATTACCAAGTGCCTCATCCATCAACCAAAATTTCTGAGCCTGACGTTGACCGAGGAGGAACCCGCGTCTCTACTGCTCGAGAAGCAACATGTGATCCATTTCGGCTCGGAAAATGTCCTGCTCGGTAGCAAAGATGACTACCTCACCCCAATCACTCTAGACCTTGAGCCCCTCCCCTTCGAAGCGACTGGGATCGTTTGCGGAGTAGCAGGTAAGCTTGCAATTGGTGGTGAGAGCGGTGCATTGCTAGGGCCGATTGAGATGTCCTACCTGTCAACCGCAAGAGCAGGCACTGTGATGGTGGATGAGAAGAATCTCGAGCGAGCTATGGAGGCACTGCAAGTTGGCCAACAAGGTGCAGCAAAAAGTTGAATATGGAAGAGCAGCAGGTCTTCCTTACATTGGTAGTCTCACGCATGTATGATTGGGTAGGAAAAAGTCTTTCTGTAGATATTTCGATTGGTAAAATTACTTGTCTCACACATCCTGCGACAGTCAGCTATCGATCAAGAGGGATCAAGTCGTCACTAACGCATCTACCAGTGCAATAGGCCTGGTGGATGACACGTGGCTGGAAAGTGACAGTCATGTCACCAACTTCGCGCCTTCATGTCGGCATCCCCCAAACTACGACAGTGCCTACAATTGATCAGCATTTCCCTAACTCCTGGCTCTATGCAGTCAGAAAACTTACCGTCCACGCCAGCGCTAGCCCACTCATTCCTCACACTGTTGCACGTAACAGCGCTGGCAACCTTTCCCTCATGAGCCTCCATCTTCCCAATCACCTTCCCCTCCAACAGATCCCAAGCGTATAGCTTTCCATCTTCGCTCCCACTAATGACCACTGAATCAGCCATCCCCAGACATGACCTGATTCGATACTCTGAGTTCTTATGCCCCTGGTAACATTGCAGCATCTGCCCGTTCCCCTTGTCCAGAAGCCTAATGGTCGAGTCCAACGTAGACACAAGCACCGCATTCCCATCCTTGGTCTGTTGAACCGACGTTATCGACTCTAAACACCCCGTTAAAGCAGGTCCAGTACTGAAGAGGTTGACTGAGGGTGAGGGTGAAATACATACGCCCAAGAACATCAACATGCAGCATACCCATCCTCAGATCATACAGCCTGACCCTCCCATCCACACTCCCCGTCACGATTTCATGCCCCAAGACATGCAAGCTACTCACGCTATCCCTCGCTTCATCGAGGACTTGTATGGGCTTGACCGACTGGCTTTTGCAATCCCAAAGGCGGACCGTAGCATCAAAGCTGCCTGTCATCCCATCAGCCCTCTGACGATAACCTCCACACCGGCCCCCTTCCCCCTTGCCGCCTCTGTACGCAGTTCCCCCTCCTTGTCCGGATGTGAAAAACATACCACTAGCGACAACCTCCCCCGGCCCCCCAAAACCCACGCAATTAACCCTGGCCCCATGCCCACCGCTCCCGCCCCACCGCCTCAACGTCCGCGCAGTCGCGACATCCCACAGGAAGACCTGCTTGTCCCCCCCTACGCTGGCGAAGCGCGCATTGTCGTCTGTGACCGCGAGGTCCAAGACCTCGTAGCCGTGCGCGGAGTAGCTCTGGATCAGGCCGGACTGGGGGATGGAAGGGTCGGCTTTGAGCGGGTTGTAGAGGTGGATGAGGCGGTGTGTGCCGGTTAGGATCTGTGGTGGCGGGTGTTATGGGGGCAGCTTGATGGGGGGTGGGGGTGGGAGTACGTATTGCGAGAGGGGACCGGCGCTGTAGGTTAGGCAGTGGACGGGGCCTGGAGATTAACTTTAATATCGCGGACATGATGTGCAGTGGAGGGTCTCTACCAGGATGGCCGGTAAGCTTTGTTAGCTGGCGACTGGGGAAGGGCATTACATTACGAAGTTGCCATAAAGCAGGGGAGCAAAAGGTCAACAATGGTTGCCAAAACGTGCCCGAAGCCGCTTATACTCTTGTAGACGTGCAACGAACTGATCTTCGTAGGACGGATTGATAGAATGTAGTTTGAACGATGAATTTACAATGCAGTAGTCCAGACCGAATCTAACATTCGATCTAGGTGCTAGAGGCTATTGTCAGACGAATCTCGTAGGAGTTGCTGAGTCGGCTAGAAGCAAGAAGAGCAACGCCTGTGGAGGGTTCACACGCAGAGAGACAACATGAGAAAGGAAATCTAAGGAGCATTCTCAGTATCCCTCCAGATTCACACAAGTGCTCCCTATCTAGCGACCACGTCCGTGACTTCGTTGTACGCTACCCTGCATCTGCTCCAATTCCTGTTCAAGGTTCTTGATCCTGCAAGTATGATTAGGAGGGAACCGAAAAGTCGACTGAATTGAAACGTACTGAGCATGTGTACTCTCAAGGTCCTTGTTCAAGCGATCGCGCTCGGATATCAATTTCTGCTCCCACATCCTGAAGCGGTTCTCTTCTACCTTGACCTGCTCCGTAAACCTCTTTCGCAGGCTCTCCTCCTCTTCCTTAAACTTGGGATTGTCCAGCTTTCTCGGACGAGCTTCGCCAAACTTCCTCGTCTCCATCTGCTGGGCTCGGTATGCTTCATAATGCATTTCCTCCGTCGTGTGGATGAGATCGAGCATATGTGTTCGGATTAAAATTGACCGCAACTTCTTGAAATCGCAGTGATCCTCGTTCTCAACCTCTGCAACACCCCACGAGTATTGGCGTCCCTTCAGTACGCGCCCATCTTGGGTCTTGATGTCCTTCTCTGAGCCGATGACTGCGAATGGCATGGCAGCTGACAGAGTCCTAGCGTGATGGGCGGCAGCTTCATCGTCCTCTTCCACAGGTGGTTGGTAAATTTTGATGCCTTGCGCTTCGATGACCATCCGAATCTTTGAGGTGTTAGCTTGGATAACAGTATCAGGATCTTAATGCACACTCTTTGCTTGAATCGAGCGAGGTCCGCCGGGCTCAGGGTGTCTGCTTTTGCTACCACTGGGATCAGGTTCACCCTGGAGCTCAATCGCTTCATTACTTCGATGTCTAATGGCTTGAGTGTGTGACCTGTAGGTCGGATGAAGTAGAGACAGGCATGAACTCGGAGATCAATTCTGTCGGCTCGGCGCGGCTGCTGTTCCTGCAACATGTACGATTCATGCTGATCATCAAGAAACTCGATGATCGGCAGCCATGAATTCTGATTATTGACATAGTCTCCGAATCCGGGGGTATCGATGACCGTCAAGCGGACTATTTGACAGATCAGGGCCGTCTCATACGATGCCTGTCGAGCTCGAAGCGCACAAACCTTTGAAGAATTTCTCTTCAAGCTCTGCTTTGGTTATCTCAATTTCGACGGTCTTGTCAACCTGTTTTGCATGACGGCGTCTATGGTCTGCGTAGTTCTTGATAGTCGTTGAGAAAAGGGTGTTGATGAATGTTGTCTTTCCCAAGCCTGACTCGCCGGCAACCTTGTTTCATTTAGCCTTCAGCTTCTGCAGACTCTCAAGTCAAAGAGGTGCCTACCATTATTGTGAATGCAGCTCCCCGCTTGGCGACAATCTTATGCCTAAAACTCCTCCGTCAGAAGTCCTTCTAAGCGCCCATGCGCTGATACAATGGCGTACCTCTGATTGGGAAGCTGAGCAAGAGACGGTCAGCATATGCTACTGTAAAACACTGATGCGCAACCTACATTGGCAATCCCAATTGGGGACGCAGCCTCAGACTGCCCGGGCGCCATACTGGGCTCTTGACTTCTGTTCACTTATCTTCAAACGCGTGAACGAATAGCGGAGAGTGAAGAGGCGTGAGTTTGAGAGCGCTGCGGTGTAGTCGTGATCGATTGGAGCTTCAATCGCAACGTATGCTGCGTGCAATGAAGTACAAAGTCGTTTAAGGGGAAATATGTAGGACTAGGCCAAATAGGCGCTAGCTTAGCGGTCCGGACCCTTGATTGTGGGACTTCGATATTGATATTTGCAGATTGCTTTGCAACCGATATTGATGTGAAAAGTTGTCGTAGTCTTACCATGAAAGTGCTTTATCCTTGCTATGAAGACTGACTTCAAGGTGCGTGTGCATTCTGGGTTACGAACAGTTAGGATTGACCGAGTAAGTAGTTTTCGAATTTGCTAGGTACGGTCTATTGCGAAGGAAACCTTGCCTTTACCCCGGATGGGACTTGCCTGCTGTCGCCTGTAGGAAATAGGATTACTGTATTCGATCTCATCAAGTACGTCGACGGATTCTCTCTCTACATCATGCGTACTTCAGATTGAACCTCTAACACTTTCAGCAACAAGTCACACACTCTACCCTTCTCCCATCGAAGAAACATATCTCGTTTAGCTCTGAATCCTGCAGGAAATCTCCTTCTCTCTATAGACGAAGACGGTCATGCGATTCTTACCAGTCTCCTTCGACGTATAGTCTTACATCACTTCTCCCTGAAAGGTGTCATTTCTGCGCTTGCTTTTTCGCCATGCGGGCACTACTTTGCCCTAGGTCACGGTCGGCTGGTTGAGGTTTGGCATACGCCTTTAACTCCCGAGTCAACCTCGGAGCAGGGTCTTGAATTTGCGCCCTTCGTTAGACATCATGTTCATGCAGGCCATCATGATACCATACAAAGTATCGAATGGTCCGGCGACTCGCGGTTTTTCTTGACCGCTTCGAAAGATCTTACGGCTCGAATATGGAGTCTCAACCCGGAAGAAGGCTTTGTTCCTACAACGTTGGCAGGCCACCGAGAAGGTCTGCTAGGAGCTTGGTTTTCTGATGATCAGGAGGCCGTAAGTGGCCATTCACGTACCGCCCCTCGGCAATTACTAATCTCACCCATAGATCTATACCGCAAGCCAAGACGGTGCACTATTTCGTTGGGAGTATGTTGGAAGATCACAGGCTGCTGAAGATGCAGAGATCATGCAGGATGAACCCTTGTCGCAGCAATGGAGGATCATTCAGAAGCAATTTTTCATGCAGAACAACGCAAAGTTGAAATGTGCAGCGTACCATGCATCATCGAACCTCCTCGTGGCTGGCTTCTCCAATGGTATTTTTGGCTTGTACGAGCTTCCAGAATTCAACATGGTCCATACTTTGAGGTACGAAACCCTTTCAGATGAGTAAAAAGTGAAACAAGCTGATTCGCTGCTAGCATCTCGCAGACCAATATAGACTTCGTCACTATCAACAAGTCAGGAGAATGGCTGGCATTTGGAGCCTCAAAGTTGGGCCAGCTGTTGGTATGGGAATGGCAGTCGGAGTCCTACATTCTGAAGCAGCAAGGTCATTTCGACTCAATGAACGCCCTGACATATTCGCCAGATGGGCAACGTATAGTCACAACTGCAGATGACGGAAAAGTAAAGTTATGGGATACTCAGTCAGGCTTTTGCATTGTAACTTTCACCGAGCATTCAAGTGGAGTCACTGCATGCGAATTTGCGAAACGGGGTAATGTGCTCTTCACGTCAAGTCTTGATGGCTCAGTCAGAGCATGGGATCTGATTCGATATCGAAACTTCCGTACATTCACTGCCCCGAGTCGACTTTCTTTTTCCTCTGTCGCCGTTGATCCCAGTGGCGAAGTCGTATGCGCAGGATCCTTAGACTCTTTCGACATCCACATATGGTCAGTACAAACAGGTCAACTTCTTGATCAGCTCTCTGGCCATGAAGGTCCGGTCTCATCTCTAGCCTTTGCGGCCTCAGGTGGTACAGTTGTCAGTGGGAGCTGGGACCACACCGTTCGCATTTGGAGCGTCTTTGGCCGGACCCAGACCAGTGAGCCACTGCAGTTGCAATCTGACGTACTTCATGTTGCGTTTCGTCCCGATGCAAAACAGATCGCTGTATCTACACTTGATGGGCAGCTAACTTTCTGGTCGGTCTCTGAGGCGTCTCAAGTAACCGGCGTTGATGCTCGGAGGGACGTCTCAGGAGGCCGAAAGCTTACAGATCGGAGGACTGCTGCAAATGCGGCAGGCACAAAGTCGTTTGATTGCATATCATATAGTACAGATGGGAGCTGTGTTATTGCGGGAGGAAATTCGAAATACATATGTCTCTATGACGTCCAATCTGGTGTCCTGGTAAAGAAGTACACGGTTTCGGTCAACCTTGCGATAGAAGGCCCGCAGGAGTTCCTCAATAGCCGCAACCTTACGGAGGCAGGTCCGGCTGGCTTGATTGACGAGCGCGGCGAGGCTTCAGATCTTGAAGATCGCATTGATCGAACCTTACCGGGGGCCAGCCGAGGTGACCCGTCTGTTCGGCGGACTCAGCCAGCAATACGCGTGTCAGCCATTGCTTTCTCGCCAACTGGACGAGCGTTTTGTGCAGCGTCAACAGAGGGTCTGCTGGTCTACTCACTCGATAACGCTCTGCAGTTCGATCCATTTGACCTCGACGTTGACATTACCCCAGCCAGCACGCTGAGCGCGGCCAAAGAGCAGGACTACCTCCGGGCCTTGATCATGGCCTTTCGCCTGAACGAGGCGCCCTTAATCCGTCAGGTTTACGAAGCCATTCCTATCACCGACGTTGCCCTGGTAGTGAAAAGCCTGCCAACGGTTTATCTGGCTCGGCTGTTGCGGTTCGTTGCCCAAGCGACTGATGAGAGCCCTCACTTGGAATTCAACCTCCGCTGGATTGAGGCATTGCTGAGCGCACATGGCCCGTATCTGAAAGATCGCTCTGCGACATTCGCTGCGGAGCTGAGGACAGCGCAGAAGGCGATTGCAAGAATCCAAGCTGACCTGGCCAGGTTGGCTGATGACAATATATACACGCTGGACTATTTGATATCGCAACAGTCTGAGCAACCGAACACCAATGGCACTAATACTGCGCATTTGCTGACGTTTGGCAATGGCAACGGCCACACGACGAGTGAGGACGACCATGTGGACGGGGAGATGGACGATGAATGGGTTGGTCTTGGTGACAACCAGTGATACGCAGTAGCACGATCGATGGAATAGATGTACATGTAATCAGCAGCATCACTGGCTCTGAAACCGGGAATACATGATCTCGAGAAAGATAGAGTTCGTGACGTGGGACGGGATCGAGCTTGACGCCGCATCCATTCTTTCAATCGGAGTTGCCTATGCATGATGTAGCTCCTCGTTCTGCTACCGGTCGTCATCGTCGACCCTCGCTCGTTTGGATGACCTTTCCTCCGGCTCGTGCATACCGTACCTCTTGTTCCCACCAACACCATTCGTCACATCCCGAATCATAGCATCGATCTCGAAAGGATCTGCAGCATCCTTCTCGAACTGTACTGGCCCGTCTCGCGCCTGTCCCCGTCGGTCCTCGTTAGTATAGGTCTAATAATAGGCCAAGGCCACAGATCTTACCTCTGCATCAGCAGCGCCTTTAAACCCCTCCTTAGCCTTCCCCAGAACTTCGAATCGGTTGCTCTTTTGGATCTTGTCATACTCGGCGCCACCAGATTCCTCGTCCACGTCGTCATCCATATTCGCTCTTGGTCGATATATACTGCTGATAGCGTCTTGAGCACCGAAGAGAGGCTTGTCGTAAGCCTGATCCTCGTTGAAGCCAGTATCGAAACCGCTGGTCTGGTTGAATAATCTAGAATCCCACATCGACTCGGATGACTGTGTCGGCTTGGCCAGCCCTAAGGCTACCTTTTCGGAGATGTCCCTATTTTGCTCCCTGGCCATCATCTGTATACGACGCTCCGTACCCATACGTGACTGACGCAGCTGTTTCTCATGCTCCTGCCTCCTCTCTCTCCGCATGTGCTCTCGCTCTCGTGCCGCTTCGTCGTCGCTTCGGGATCGGCTTGACGCAGACGAGGAGCGGCTCCTGCTGCCACTGTACGATCTTGCCCGCGAGTCTCGCCTCCCCACGCCTGATCTTTCCTCGCGAGCGTTCTGAGCAAGCGTGCGCAATTGCTCCTCTTTCTGCATTCTCTCTTTCTCCGCAAGCTTCTGCTGCATTGCGGCCCTTTGCTTGACCTCCTCCCGGGCATGCCTGTCGGCGGTGAAGAGCGCCTCTGCGAATTGAGCAAATTTATCATTGATTGTGACATCTTGTAGACCTCGGCCATCGGCCGCTAATCGCTTGTCCAGTGGGACAGTATACCCTTTGGGGTTCTTCCAATTCGAGACCGGAGGAGGGATCTTCCAAGCTTCTTGATCTTCGGCAGTCAACTTTCGAGGTGGTGAATGCATGACTGGGGGTGGCGGCGAGGGAGGCCCCCTGGGTATCTTTTTGTGCTTGAATTTGGGCGGTTCCATCGGATCGCGTTGCCTTTCGACGATCTTCATAATCCTGTCATTCTTCCTTGAGACATCGCCCATTTGATTTGCAGGTGTGTATCGAACATATGTAGGCTCGTTCCTTGTGATTCCTTGGACATTTTTGGGTTTCTGAGCAGCAACGGCTCCCATTACCAGGGTCTCTAGAGCCTTCTTCGTCTTCTCCGTCTGCACAGCGACCTCCTCCTCCGAAGGACGATCCAATGATATTTCCCCAACATCTGCTCTTTGCCGCAGAGGTATCAAGTCCTTGAACGATGCATGCACAATCCGCTTGTCGTTGTGCCCTTGCCGGGCAACGGCATCATATTTGATCTTTCCTTCCGCATCGACCTGAATCGCCAAAGCGTTTGAGCTTGATGATGACTTCCTGCCCATGTCGAGCGGGTACTGGGCTACTGGAATCTCCGGAAACGCCCCACCATCGCCGTAGTCTTCGGCCGACCGTGGTCGCCATCCTGTTCTTGAGCCGTACGCCGGAGGGCCTGTCCTCTGCCAGGAAATCAGCACAGTATGTGCCTCCTGGAGAAGCGTCAAGCTTGCCTTCAGAACAACCTGGGTGTCGTCTGGTGAGCCAGCGCCCAGTATCCTTGGACCTCTAGATTGTGTATGCGCTGGCAATTCTTCGAATTCGCCGGTGTACTTGGGCTTCGGCAATGCCTTCGATAACGAGATAGCGAGCGAAGTCATAACAGTCTGAAGTGTACTCAACTTTCGATGTAGCAACAGGCGCTGTTAATGGAAGATCTTCCAGGGAGTCGGAAGTGATATGCAAGCTGTGACGGCGCTAGTGATGTACCTTAAGGCTCGTATCTCATTGCCTTACCTGAAGAACTTAAAATTCCGTAACTTTATCTCTATTGGTCTCTCATTTGCGTTTGACTATGTTCCCACTTGCCTCAGACCTCAGACCTAATGCTTATTCTGCAATGTCACTATACCACCGACTAGTGCTAAATACAGTAAGGTGCCACTTCTAGTGGGATTATCTTTTTGCGTCGCCGCATCGCAGGCATCGCACTTCTACAACAATCATTCCATAAGGTCTGATTACTGAGGCAAGTTCTCACTTATTGACACCAATTTACTTTTTACTTGATTAAATGACAGTCTGTCCCACTATGCACCCCTCCTGAACGCAGGCTCAAGAGGGCGCTGTCATCGTTATGGGGCGTATTTAAAGAAGCCAGCCACGGCTTCATCTCCGACCTAATGACCCGCAAGGTACCACTGTGTGCAAATGTAAGTCTTCCCTGGTTCACCCTTCTCTATTATTATCAGCAGCTCATGCAACTGCCTCTTTTGAGCAAGCAAGTGCAATTCTAAGCTAGCGGGATTATGCGTAAGAGATCATCGTGCATGTGTACAATGTGCTGAGACAGCATACACAGTTCGAGCCCATAGCAATCCTGGATAACATATGCAAAACCTTCCGCCATCTCATCTTCCCTGGCGGCCGTCCAAATCGTAACTTCCAAAACACTTACATCAGGTATATAGGTAGCAGACTACGCTTCAGCCAAGATCGCCACAGGTGAGGTTGCCACTCACTAGCAATTCCGTTTCACAGAGCAAAGGCCACGGCAGGTTTCGGAGCGGGAGAAGACAGTCGATCTGCTTGTCAGAGCAAATCGTTCTCTTATCGAACTAGGAGCAATGGCTACCACCTTGACCATGCGGAGTGCGATGGAGTCTGCAATCTGGACAAGAGGAACAAATGTTCATCGCATCTCGAGCTCCTGAGATGCTCGCCCGACGGCGTCCCTGAAGATGATCTTGCCTCTTGCGACGCATGATACCGGCTTCAGCATCTCCAAAAAGCCATCTGGGCGGAGTATGAAGGCGAGTTCCCCATAGCCATGATCGACTTTTGCCAAATCTACTTGCCCTTTGGGCGCGTCAGTACACTGATAAGCTATATTTTCCATGGGGACAGGGCACGTCCGGGATCGAACTGTCTGTGTTTTGCTGACGAGGTCGTGTGGGCTGCGCACCGGTACAGAGTCCCAGGACAACAAACACCATTCGAGCATAACAAGGTGGTGCGAATGTGTCAGAATGCGATGATCGAAAGATTGGGGCTAATGAAAGGGGAAGAGACTTGATGGCGAGGCGTCTAAGTCATCGATGTGAGTACACTAGAGTACATTACTTGAAATTTATCCTCTGGAATTATGACTCTGACTTACTGTATTGACTGCTGGAGGTAAGGGAAGGAGCCTACGTCACTCATGTCTCAGCCGTGGGAAAGAGAGGATCAAGTTCGTTTGTCGTCGCTTAAGCGCTTTCACAACGGCTGTCTTCGCTTAACTTTACTCCTTCTCACCTAGTAATGCAATCCACCTGGTAATGCAACGCGCTAGCAGAGGAGTCTTAGGGCTCAGTATTTTAGGGCTCGCAAAATTTAAATTTCTAGAACCAAGCATCCTGCATTACTAATCAAGTTATTGAATTATCAATACTATATATATAGAGATCTAAGACTTACTTATATTAAAAGTAGAATTAATTATATTTACTCCGCGAAACAGGTTGAATAGTGCACAACTTGCTCTCTCTCTTGTTATAGTTTTCTAGGTTTAACTTTTCTTGTTTTTGATCTTAAAAATTAAATTTTAAAGATTTTTGTCTAATTTTTAAATATTATTACTTAAAATAGACTAGTTTATTAAAAAAATAAGTTTCAATACACTAGCTCGCGTATTCTATCGAAATAAATCTAGTTTAGGTTAGATATTTTAGAGTCGATCTAGATTAAGTTTAAATTTTTGATTTAAAATCTAGATTAAATCTAGATTGTTTTGTTAAGTAATTATATTAAACTTAGTTAATTAAGACTTATATATAGATAAAACTATTATAATATTTTAAAGTTAATATAAGACTAGTTTATATATTAAGAATTCTCTTAAATTATTAATAGCTAAAATTGTTGCAAACTTCTACTATATTGCTTTAAGTATTTTTTCTATAAATCTATGCAAGATCGTAAAATTCTTAAAACTAATATATATTTGGAAATATTATATTTATACTAAAATTAAAAAAGATTTAATTAATTATATAGATTAAATTAATATAATTTTAAGAGTAGTTATTATATATTTATTAACTTTAATTAATAGCAATAAAGATTTTAATTAGAAAAATATTAGTATTATTAAATATTCTTTAAATATTAATTAAATATAAAAATTTTCTATAATCTTCTTTATATCTTAATAATAATTAATAATAATTAATAAAATATAATAATTTTTGTTTTAATTGTTATAAAAATATCTAAAAATAGTTTATTATAAATTTTATAAAGATTTGCAATACTATTATCTAATTAAACTTAGTATTAATCTTAGATTCTTAATTTTAATCGATTAATCTAGATATTTGCTCCAAATATCTTAGATAATTATTAATTTAATTACTTTATCTATTTATCGACGATTTTTTCTAGAGCTCTAAGTTGCTTTGAGTAGACTAGCAAGACTAAGCACTTAAGAGTTACTATATTCTAAATTCGACATTTGCGATTATTTAAATACTTAAAACTTTTAAACAACATTCTTTGAACGCTTTGCAAAAAATTTTGCTTAATTAATAAATTCGTATCTTTGTAGAAAGACTCGATCTTGTATTTGTTATATATTAAAAAGTATTATTAACTTTACAAGTTTGTCGTATATAAAATATATATATTGCGTCGAATTTTATAATTAATTTGTTGCTTTTGTTAATATTAATTGCGATTGCAATATTTGCTTGTTAAAATAAACTTTTCGTTTATATTAATTTTATAACTTATATAAACGTTGTTTGTTTATTTATTACTTTACAATTTTAAACGTCAAAAACGCACTATATATTAAAAGAACTCTAAAACGTTGTAAATTACATAATACTATTAAAATAAATTCGAAATACAAACGTTAAAAAAATATTTGTAGTTTAATATTATTAACTTTGTTAATATTATAAATACATTAATAATTTACGATACAACAAAGAATTATAATTCAAATTTAATTAATTAATTAATTAAGCTTTATCGCTTCTTTGCAATTATCTTTGTGCATTATTATAACAATAATAATTCGATTATTAATCTTAATTTTTGTTTGTAAAATGTAACAATTTAATTGTTGCATTAATCTAATATAATTGCTTGCGTTATATATAATCTTAGAAATTATATTAATGTTTATATCGTTTTTGCTATGTTATTTGTCAATATAATATATTAAGTTTTGCTTTCTTTTAATAAATAGCTTGCATTAAAATTTAGTTTAATTTTCTCTTTTTAATATTACAATCTTAATCGATTTGTTATTTCGTTTAATATATTAGATTGTTTACTTTTTATATTTAAAGAATTGCTTGCTTTTAAAACAATTTTTTTAATATTATAAGCAATAATTAGTTCAAGCTTAATTAAAAAAAGATTATATGTTAATAAATTTATATTTAAAGTTGCGTCTTTCTTAACGTTAACGTAATTTTTAATATTATTTTTATTTATTTTTGTCTAATTGTTTTGATTAAAAGTCTTTAAAATATTAATATATTTTTAATAGCGTCTTAAGAAAGATAAAGACTTATTAATTTTTTTTTGTATATTAACAATTTAATTTGCAATTAATTTTTTGTTAATTGTTTGTAGTTAAGTATTATTTTAAGTGTTTATTTTATTTAAATATTGCGAATCTTTATTGTTTTTATAATTAAATTTGAAATTATTGTTGTTATTAATATAATTATTGATTTAATTATGTTAAAGTGTTAACTTAAAGTTTAACTTAATTATTTGTATTACATTTATTTACATTAATATTAACTTTACGCTTTTGTATATCTTTAATTAGTTTTCGCACAATAATTGTATAAATAAGTATATTTATCTTATTATTGTTATTTTTTTTATTGTTATCGCTTTTATAATTGTCGTATTTTTTGTTTTGTTTTATAATTAATTACAATTAATATTATTATTATTTTAAACAATCTTTTACAAAAGACAAAATTATCGCGTTCTTATAAAAATTGTCGTCTAATATAGCGTTGTTATTGTAGTTGTTTTTATTTTAGTCTATAATTAGCTTATATTAAACTCTTTGTATATAAATAGTTGCATTATTATTTCTCGATTGTTATCTAATAAATTAAAGAAATCGTTTAAGATATTTAGATTAACGTTGATTTTAACGCCTTATTTTTCGATATCGAAATTTAAATAAGTAAGAATATTATCGAAGCTATTTGTTATAACGTTTAACAATATATATTTATAATCGAATTGTTTATAAAATTTAGTTGCAAGCTTGTTAATTTACTTTCGAAATAAATACTTTATAAGTTGCTGCTTTATAACAAGCAATTTATTTTATATTTTCTTTGCGTATTTGATTATTTCTATTATATATTAATGTTAATTTGCTAAAATCGATAATCTAAATATACTATTTTTGTTCGACGTAAATTTGCAAGTCTTTATAGAAAAATCGAACGTTCGCTTTATTAAATAGTAATAAATTGCGCTAAATATAAATTAAATTAATTTTAAATTAATTGAGTCGAAGAAAACTTTTATGTTCTTTTAACAATTGTAAAATTATTTGTCGCTCTTCTCTTTAAAAAAGCAATCGTAAATTATTTTGCTAAAAATATTATTTAAAAATTAATTATTATTGTTTATTTCTTTAAACTCTTATATAATATTAATTTTAATCTATATAATTGTAAAGATATATATTAAGTAATATAATAAATTTGCAAATCGATTCTTTAGCAATAATTTCTTCGCTTTGTTTAAATTATTTTTATAATAAAAATTATATTTATTCGCAATTTAATGTCGAATTCTCTTTATTATTGTATAACGAAATTTGTTTATATAATTGTACAATTGTAGTTGTGTTATTGTTTATTTGTTAATTTTAATACTTAAATATAAATATTTATCTATATTTATAATTTGTTAAAAACAAATTAATTTTATTTTTGTTTTGCAAATCAAAAAAATTATAATATGTTATTTAGATACAATTTATTAGTTTTAAGAAAAAGCTTTTAATGCTTTTTAATTACGAAATTACGAAATTAATAATATAATTCTTAATAATCGAAACAATTAGAAATCGTTTAATATTTATTAAGATTTTCTTATAATTAAACTTCGAAAACACTACTTGTTGCGACAAACTTTTTTATAAATAGATTTTTATTAAGTTTTTGCATTGAGCGTTATTGAACTTTCGAAAAAATAAACTTTTAAAGAATCGAATTAATTGCGAAAATTTTAAGATCGACGCAAATTTGTTAGCACTTTGTAAAATCAATAAATTTGCGAAGTTAAAAACAAGTTTTTTAAGTTATAATAACATTGTTAGTTATATATTAATTCGTGTAATTCGTGTAATTTGTATTATTTATTATTAATATAATGCGAAACAATTTGTTTTTATAATATAAACGTATATTGTTTTTTTTATTTACGATAAAGTTTTTATGTCGAATGCGTTTTCTAAATTTAATGTTAATATTTTTATTTTTTTTATTGTTGTTATTGATTGCAAATTCGTTTAGTTTGTTGTTAAATATATTAATAAATATTACGATTTTCTTATATTGTTATTATATATGCGTTAGTATTGTCTTTAATTAAATTTGCAACAAAATTTACTAAATTATTAAACAAAAATATCAATATAGTTTTTTCTTTTTTTTATTAACATTGTTGCTTATAATAAATATATACTATATAAGATTCTTATATTTTAAAAAAAGATTTGCAAATAAGTTTCTTATTAATATGCGAAAAAAAATATTAATTTAAATAAATAAATTAATATAAAAAGAAATAGAAGAAATTTAAAAAATTAAAATTATTTATGCAAATTATAACAATTCTTTTAGCATATTTTTTTTGTATATTAAGTTAAAGATCTTATTTTAATTTAATTGTTTAATAATATGTTTTAGCAATTACTACTTAACAAAGATCTTTAATTTTTAAAATTATTTATTTTGTCTTAAGACAAACGTTATTAATTTATGTAAAAAATATATTTTATACAAGTATCTAATTATCGTAAATTACTATTTAATTCTTCGAATTACTATTGTGTAAATTTTTTTAACATTGTTTTTATTTCTTTTTTTAATTTTAAAAGCGCAATTAATATAAATTGCGAAAGACGTAATAATGCGACTAATTTTAATAACAAATTAAGTTTTAATTATAATTTTGTTTTTAATCTTCTATTAAATATAAATGCGAACAAAATATTTAATTGTAAATAATTACGTATTAATTTCGTAAAAATGCGCTAAAATATATTTATAAAATCTTGATTAACTTGTTTGAAAAATAATCTTTTCTCTTTAGAATCAAAAAAACAATTTGAAATTTATAAATTTAATTGTTTACTATATTATAATTGTTTTTTTAATTATGTTTTTGTTAATGTTTTTAATTGTTGCAATCTTAATATTCTAAATTAAGCTTAAAAGAACTCGCAAATACTTCGCGTCAATTATTATACTAAAATAAAAAATCTTATATAACAAAGATACAAATTTAACAAAATTAATAACAAAATTACTATTTTATTTTCTAATTTTATTAAAAGCACGCAATATATAAAAGCAAGAAAGTAGAATTTCTTTAATTTTGTTACGTAATCTAATTACGCATTATATACTTAAAAAGTACAAATTTATATATATATAATTTTGCAAAATTTTAAGTCTTTTTTCGATTATAATTGTATTTGCGTTCAATTAATTTGTTACAATCTTTAGACAAAAATTATTAAAAACAAGTATTATAATACAAGAATTTTTATATTTTAATTCTTGTTATATTTCAAAAACAATAAGATCTTTTAAAGTTGTTAATTACGCGTATTTCGCTTAATTATTAAACGTTAATTTTTTATTTATATTGTTTTTGTTATAATTATTAACTAGTTCTAGAGTCAATTTCTTTGTTATATAAGTGTAAATATTTAAATCTACAATTGCTTTAATTATAATTAATTTTATATAATTTTATTTTAAAAAAGAATTTACGCATTATTATTTTTACTAAGTTTTATAATAAAATTAATAAAATTTGCAATGTTTAATAAATGCAAACGTTACTTTGTTGTTTTAAAAATACAATATAAATAAAGAAACAAAATAAAGAGATTTTGTTTTTAGCAAGTTGTTATACGCAACAAAACGCTATTAATATGCAAAAAAATAAATATATTTGTTTACAATTTTTAATGCTATTAGCAAACTCTTTAATTTTTTAGCTTCTATATTTAATTACTTTATTAATCGAAGTTTATTATTTTTTATTATTGTTATTTTGTTGTTTCTTGAATTATCTTTGTTATAGAAATTAACAATTATTTGTTTAATTTTGTTTCTTCGCATTTAGATAACTATAAGTATTAGATATATTTAATTAATTTGCAATTAAATTAATCGAAGCTTTTATTGTATAACAATTAATATTTATAAAATTGTAATGCTAAAATATATGTTTTCACAAATAAATATAATTATATCGCACAAAATTATATTTCTATTTCTATTTACTTTGTATTAATTAATTATTTTTTAATTGTATACAAATAGACAAGTATTTAAATTATTATTTAATATATTTATTAGAACTTATTATTATATAAACGCAATTGCATTTTATTTATTAATATACTTTTAAAATTTTGAAATCTAATTATATATTTTTGCAAAAAATATTAATTTTATTGTAAACAATACAATTATAGAAGTTAAAATAATATAAGTTCGTTATTGCTAGAATTAATTAAAATTGCTTAATAAATATATATATAACGTTATTAATTTTAGTTAATATATTTTACTTAAAAACAATTTCTTATATTAAATTTTATTTTGTAAATTGTTTCTTTTTAATTGTGTAAACTTTATTGTTGTTTAAACGTAAATTAATAACAATTTAAAGTATTAAAATTTCGAAATTATTTAATATTATTATTGTTTATTCTTAAAAAAACGTTATTTTATTGTAAAAAAAATCTTGAAACTTTTTGAATAAATATTAGTATAATTTTTACAAAAGTTTATAAATATTTCTAAATTCTCTTTAAAAACGATTTATTTTATATTTTTTAAAATTCGAATAAATTCTTAGTTAAATTATAAACAATTTTTTTTAATTTTTAATTAAGTTTCTTTTATATTTTACAAAGCTTTTTTACTTTTTTATTAAATCTTTTTAGCATTTTATTAAGTTTTTTTACTTAAGTATTAAGTATATTTTTTTTATATCTTGTAATAGCGTAATTAATGTTGCAATTCTTTTAATAATTAGCAATAAACTTTATATTAAAAGCATATTTATTAATTTTGCGAAAAATTTAATTAAATAATGTCAAAATATTGCAAATTCTTTGTAGATTATAAGTCAAATTCTAATAATTCGAAATTATTTTCTTAGTATTACTTTTATTGTAAAGAATATTCTAATAAAATTTAATAATTAATTAAATACATAAGTTAACTAGAACGTTAATTTTAGAACAAGTATTAATTAAGACTTTAATTAAAAGATTTTTTGTATCTAAGTAATTAATATCGCGTAACAAAGAACAAAAAAAAAATTAAATTATTAAAATTATTCTTAGAATTAAAAAGCGTTAATCGCACAACTTTGTTAATACTTTTTTTAAATATATTAGCAATGCGTACTTTACAATAATTAAAATTCTCCAATTAAATTTAAAAAATAAAGAACATTAATAAAGTAATTAAACGTCTTAAAATAATAATATACAATTGTTATTTTAATTATACTATTAACAATTAAAAAATTAGCACGTTTTTTAACTTTTTAAGATTCGACTTTTAAGCTACATTTAATCGAGACTAACTTAATCGATTGACATTAATTAATTAAAAATTAACTAATATTAATTTGCAACAAAATTATATTAGCATCTTTCTTATATTGCGCATTGTTAATAATTTATTTATTTAACTTATTATTTCTTGTTTTAGTTATAATCGCTTTTAAATTATTAAGTTGTTTTCGTCGAATACAAAGTTAAACTTAATTATATTTAAAAATAATACAATTGTTTAATTATTAATAAAGTAATTCTTAATATTTTTTTTTTAATTAAAAGATTTTTACGAAATTTTTATATTAAAGATTTTTATAGTTTCTCTCTTGCGTTATAACGTCAATCAATTGATAACTATATCTTAAATAGTGTTTTATTATTACTTAAACGTTCGATTTGTAATATATTATATTCTTTTTTAAAATTAAAACGTTTACAAATCTTTAAATTAAAATTTTTTTAAATCTTTAAATTAAAGTTTTCAAAATTGTTTTTAAAATGCAACAACATTTATTGTGCATTTTTATAAAAAACTTTAATAAATTAAGATTCTAATTATAGTTAGACTAAATTTATACAAATCGACAAATTAAATTTATTTAATAAAGATACAAGTCTATTTAATACAAACGCAAATAACAAGTTTTTTAAAATTGTTGCGAAATATATTTTAATTAACATTGTTTTTGTTGTAAGTTATTATATATGCGTAGATATTAATACAACAATTTGTTATAAAATTAATATAACAATTGTTTATGTTTTAGATTTTTTAAAAATACTTAATAGAGTTTTCGAAACTTTAAATTAAAACGAAGATAAAAATTGTTTATATTGTTTTTATTAAAATAGATTTGCAAATTTGCTAAATATTAAAATAAATAGCTTTTCAATTGTTAATAAAACGCTTTAAAATGCGTTTTTTAAATTTATTGAATTTTTAAATAGTAAGTTTAAAATTAAAGCTTATGTTTTTTGCGCTAATTGTTGTTTTTTTAATCTTAAAAGAGATTTTAAGCATTATAAATTCTTGAAAGCTAATTAAGAACAAGTTACACTTCTTAATTTAAAGAAGCTTAAAAATCGATTTTTTGTATTTAGAACGTTATCGCTTTAAGCAAAGAATAAAATTATTATAATTAATATAACTTTTAATCAATTATACAACTTTAAGATTTAATTAAATCTTAAGTCTAAATTGCGTATATACAATTATTATTACAATTAAACTAATAATAAAGAAGATTAATTTTATATTAGTTTACACTCTATTTTACAATATATAATTAAAATTAATTTGAAATTATATTTGTTTTATATTTTATTGCGCAACAATTTACGTATCTTTTTTTTATTAATATTAATGTTTTTGCGATAAGACGCTACAATTAATCTAATATTTTGTTACTTCAATTATAGTATTAATGCGCTTAAAAATTACGTCAATATTAAGCAAATAAAATACTTTGTTTGTTTAAATATTAAGATCGACAAATATTGCGAAATTTTTTTAATAAATTTTTATTAATTTTTCGACAAATAAGCAAATAATATTGACAAATTTATTTTTAATTTAAAACTTTTTATTTGCACTTAACTTATTTAACAAAAGTGCAATTATAATAATTTATATTAAAATTCGATAATACGCAATATAAAAAATATTATGTTCTAAAAGATCTTTATTTTGCATAGCAATGTTTAAACGTTAAAGCTTAATTATTTAATAATTTACTTTTGCTTTATTGCTATTTTAAACAACAACTTAATTATAAAGACTCTTAATTACAATCTAAACAATATTATTTACTTTTATCGCAAAATAATTGTTGCGTTAATATATTTCTTTTATTGCTTACTTTTGTTAACTTGCGTTAATTAACGATTTTTAATCGCACAAAAGATTTTTTGTGTTACGTACATTAATAAAGTATTACTAAATTGTTGTTTACAAATGTCGAATATAATAATAGCAAATCAAAATTAATTATAAAGACAAAATACTTAAGTTTGCGACAAAACAATTCGATTATCGCGCAATCGCATATTAAGTATATTAAAAAATATATTTTTAATTTTTAAAAACAATAAAACAATAATTTTTAAAATTAATAATTACTTCGAACAACTTATTAACTAGCGATTAAAAGTTATTTTATTATTAATTTTGCATTTTAATATTTTTAATTTTGATATCTTTAATTATGTGCAAACGTTTAACAAACTTATAAATTTAAACAAATTCTCTACTTTTGCGTCTCTTATTAGTTGATTCTTTGTTACAACTAATATAACTTTGCGTTAATTCTATAATTATTGCAAGTTTAACGCTAACAAACACTTTAATTTAACGTCTTAGTATTCTTAATTTATTGCACAAATTTTTTCACAAGTTAGTACTTTATTAATGCAAAGTTTATTGCAAACATTAATTTTAATATCTTTGTCTAATTTTTTCGAACTTAATAATAAGAATTTTAAAAAATTAATTTTTGAAATTCGTTAATCTTTTTTGTCTTTTTAATAGTTTTTCTTATTTTCTTAATAATTTTTTACGCTTTTTCAACAATTTTTCTTGCATAATAATAATTTTTTCTCGATTTTTTAACAATATACTTTCGATTTCTTTTAAAGTTGACAATTTTGTTAAATTTAAATATTTAATATCGCAATGTTAAATCTTTTTCTTTGCAACATTTTTTTATATTTTCTTTTTCTTTTTTGTTAACTTCTTGTATTTTATTTAAAGTTATATTTATTTTTCGTATAGCAATTTAAAATCTTTAGCATATTTAAATACAAATTTTGACAATTTTGTTAACAAATTTTCTTCTTTGCGAGATTCGCAAAATATAAGTTTTTTATTTAATTATTTTAAGTGTCTAGTTCTTAATATAATGCAATAATAAATAATAGAAAATTATAAAAAGATTTAAAAAATTTTAAATTTTAAATAATTTTTGTATCTAGCTTTTATAGTTAATAAATATCTTTTTTTTACATTAATTTGTTATTTATGTTTTCGTTGTTTTAATTTCTTTGTCGATAGTTTTAAAATTTAAAATTAATATATCTTACAATTTAAGCGATTCGAATATAATTAATATAGTAACTTTATAAATAATAATAAATCAACTTTGAAATTACGCGATTTTAAAAATGCTTTTACAAAGTTTTTTACTAGATGTCGCGTTATATTTTTTAAGTTAATTGTTAATTTAAACTTCGCTATAGATTTTATTTGCAAAATAAAAATAATTGCGCAATTTAAATTCGTTGTCTCAAAATTAACAATTAACATAATCGCATATTTTATAAACTCGCAATATGTATTTAACGTTTTCTTCAATTAATTTTTCTAATGTTCTAAAATTATATCGAATTAGTTTTTTAGTAGTAATATATTATAAATAATACAACGTTATGCGTTTTAATAATTATACATTCGAGCAAATAAAAAGATTTATGCAAGACACTTTATAATAAATAATAGAAAAATTGTCTTACTTATTATATAAAAGTTAATAAGAATATTAAGCAAATAAATTTAAACTATTAGTATTTATTTTTTAATAATTTTCTATTTTTTTTTTTACTATATTTTCTTATTTAAAAAATTATTGTTTGCGAATTATTATTAACAATATAATAATTAATATTTTGTTTATTTTAAAAATTAGTTAGAGTTCGCATATTGTAGCGATAACTAATACTAATATAATTTTTGAGCAATTTTATTAATTTTTAAAATAACTAAGTAATTTAAATCTTAACAATAATAATCTTTTAAAACAAATAAGTAGTTTAGATTTTAACAATAATAATTTATAAATAACGAACTTAGTAAATATATTATCTTTTTCGAACAATGCATTAATATTAGTTGTAATAACAATAACGTTTTGTTTGTTTCTAAATATGTTGTATCGCTTTTTGTTATTTAATTGTGCAAAATTGTATACGTTATATTATAAATTGTCTCTTCTATTAAGTCGAATCGCTTCTATTTATAAATTTTGTTTATTTTATTTTAAAATCGAAATTAATATTAATTAATTGTTAAATCTTTACGAAAGCTTATTTCTTTTCTAAACATTTGCACTTTGAACAAATTATACTTCGAACAATTTTAACTTTATCGAACAAAAATTATTCGTAAATTTGCTCAAAAAAATAGCATAAATTTAAGTAATATATAAGTTGTCAAAATAATAATAATAACGAAAATAATTAAAAAGAACGCCAAGTTGTTAAAGAAAAACATTAAGAAATTTGATATTAATTTAATAAATCTAGATTTAATTTATTTAATAAAGATCGTTTGTAACGAATAACGTTGCGCGAAAAAGTAAACAAAATTGTCTTTATCTATTATTGTGAAAAACTTTAAATATTAGCATTTTTTATTAAATTTGCATTAGAGCAAAATATCTATAAAGAAAACATAACAAAGATAAAATTAATGCGAAGTAAAACTAATAATTAATAAAAATTTTTAGTTATATCTTTTTATTCGTGCAATATATAAAGACTTAATTTTGATTTGTTTTGTCTTAATTATAATAGCAATAGCATACATTTATTGCGCTCTATAATTAATAAATATAAATAAATAGTAATCTCTATATAAGTTTAATGTAGTGCGCATGTATTAATATAAAGTTATATTTCTATATACTTTTAACTTATATTAGATAATTAAACTATTAATTAAAAACATCGTATTAAATTGTTATAAAATCTAAAAAATTAAATTATTTTACACAAGTATAAGCGATTATATATTTCACTAAAGTTAATATTATTATAATTTATGCTACTTTGTTGTCGTCGTTTAAGAATATATTAATGCAAGAATTTGAAATATATAAAGCAATATCGTTACATAGTGCATTTAGGAAGCGTTACTAATATTTTAATTTGCAATTGTTAAGTATTTATCACATATAATACAATTATTTGCTTGTTTATATAGCGTCTCTTTTATTATAATCTTTATTAAATTGCGTTGTTAAATCAAAATTGCGAATTATCTAAAAATAGTAAAATAAAACTTAATAAATAAGTTTTGTAATAATTGATTAACTATAACTTAAGATTTATTAATACAAAAATTTTTAAAAAATAATTTATAAATGTTAAAGACAAATAACGCGTAATCTTCGACAACAATTGCAACGTTCGTAATAAAATAAAATCGATAATTAAAGCTTAGAAAAATAATAACGTAAAATTTTTCTTGCGTTGTAATAAAATAAAGTTAGTTGTTATAATTTAAAAAAATAATAATATGTAATTTCTAATATGTTACTTTATTGAAGTAAGAATGCTACGAATATTCTTAAAAAGCAACGACAATGTTTTTGATAAAATAGAGTTCGTAAATATAATATAAAAAAAGTACAAAATAATATTTTAATAACATCGCTTTATCGAAGTAAACAACTCTAAATTTTTAGTATATAAGATCGCATTTTTAAGCAAATTTAAAAAATTTCACATATTTGCTAAACGAAATAAGAAAATTAACGAATAAATTTGTTCTCGTATATAACTAAATTTATTAAATAATAACAAAAAAAACAAGTTTTAAAAAAGATTATTAAGAAAATCTTATATCTTTTATTAAAATAATTTAATCAAAGTTTTATTTATTAAGCTTATTAATAACAATTAATTAATTGTTCGTCTTTTTTTGTTTTACTCTTTAATATATTTTTAATATTTAAATAATTCAAATTTTATTTTAAAGTACAATAACGACAATAATAAAAACAACAAAAATAACAAAAAAAATAAAATCGATTTTTAAGTAAAACAGCTTAACGAATTTTGCGTCTCTTATTAAAATAATTTAATTAAAATTTTATTTATTAAACTTGTTAATAACAACTAATTAATTGTTTATCTTTTCTTGTTTTAATTCTTAACTTATTTTTAGTATTTAAACAATTTAAGTTTTATTTTAAAATCTCGCAACAATAATAATCGAAACAACAAAAATAACAAAAATAACAAAGATAATAATAATAACGCATTTGTTTATATTCGAAGTAAATTTCGATTTATAAGAATCGAAGATTTTAATAACAAATAAATAATAAATATTTTTATGCAAAATTAAGTTAAAGAATTAAATATCGATTAATTATATAACAATTGCAATGTTGTATTCTTTAAGAACACAATATTTAAAAATAATAAAAAAGATTAAATATACACAAGAAACAATTTAGAGCTTTTGTCGTTTTATTTACAAATAATAAATTTGCTTTAAGCAATTATAATGCATAATTTTCTTTTATATTAAATTGTTATTTAAATAAGCTTAAAATTAATAATAACAAAAAATAATATAAGTTCTTAACTAAATTTTCTTTAATTAAAATAAAATAACCATATTATTTGTTGTTTTTGTTAATTATAAATTACATTCGATGCTATTAATATAATGTTAATCTAATTTAGAACATTTTTGTCGCAAATATTGTTAAACGTACGTAAGAAATCTTAGAAGCTAACAATATACTTAAACAAAATGTTTTTAACTTTGTAATTAAAATAATTTCTTATATAGTTGCAAAAAATATACGATCTTTAAATGTTAAAAAAACAAGTATCTATATAAATTCTTTTTTTTAATATTGTTATTAGAAATTTTTTGTAACAATTAGTGCTCTTATAAGCATATAAACTTCAATAACGTATTTAATTAAATAAAAAGATAAATAAAGAATAAAAATTAAAAGTACAACATTTTTTTTGTTCTTTAATATTTAAATGTTATAATAAAATTTATTAAAATTTAATAAAACAATAATATAAAATATGCAAAATTAATAAAAACATTGTTAAATAAATTGTAAATATTAACAATGCAAAAGCGCTAATTTAAATAAAGTACGCACATATATTTTAAGTCGTAAATAAATTAAAGCATTGTCAAAAACTCGCGTAATTTTATTACAAAATCGCTTAAACAATTGTTTTTATCTTTGCATTTATATATAAAATCGTATTTTTTTCAATTTAAACAAAAATTACGTTACAACGTTTAATTAATAAGATTTTAATAAAAAATTATTATTTTAATTAAATCATAATTTAATTGTTTAAAAGAATTTAATAATATATTAGAATTTAAATTGTTAACACTTTGCAAATTGCGCAAGTTTAAATCTTAATTTATAAATTTTTTTTTTTGTTTTCGCAACAATATCGTAAACAATTATCTTATATTATTGTTTTTTTGTTCGATTTAAATTTTTTTTTTTTTAAGTATTTTAAGTAAATACAACAAACGCGTTTTTTTAAACTTAATAATTTCTATATTTAAGATTAAACGTTATTGTTTGTCGAAAAAATTAATAAAGTAATATAATATATAACGTAAGCAAATTGTATCGTAGAAAAATTAACAAAATAAAAAATGCGAATTTTTTTTTGTTATAAATGCAAGTGCTTAAGTTAGCTTATTAAGAGTTTTATCAAAAAGTTTTTTAAATTCGAAAAAAAATTCTAGATTTGCGTCGATTGTAATTAAGAATTTAGAAAAATAATAATATTATTATTTTAAATATCGTTAGTTTATTTAATTAAAAAATAAAATGCAAAGATTTGCAACATATTTAAGACAACATTTGCGATATTTAAGATGCGAAAAAAGATAAAAAAAAAAAAAGTCTTAGATTTGCGCCAATTGTAATTAAGAATTTAGAAAAATAATAATATTATTATTTTAAATATTTAAATTAGTTTATTTGATTAAGAGATAAAATGCAAGAGTTTGCAATATATTTAAGACAATATTTGCGATATTTAAAATGCGAAAAAAAATAATTAAAAGCTTGTTGCGTTGTTTTAATTAAACAAAAACGTAATATAGCAATATTATTAAAGTTTATCGTTATATATTTGATTACATCGAATTTAATAATAGAGTTAATCTCTAAATCGTTTCGTAGCGTAAATGATAAAATATCGCATAAAAAGTTTTAAATTTTTAGACAACGCATATAATATTTTTCTTAAATTGTTCGCTTTAATGCAAAAGACAAAAATTATAACAAAGTTAATATTAAATTAACAGCAATTTTTTTATTATTAATTTCGCAAAGTTTATTATTTACGTATTTAATATACTTTATAATAGAATCTTTCTTTAGAAACAAAATAACAATCAATTTAATTTCTATAATATTAATTGTGTTTATTAAAATTGCTTTAACAACTAAATTATTGTAAATTTGTTCAAGAATTTAATTAAATAAATACAATAATTTTAAATTAAAAATAACAATTTTGCGATATAAATTTTAAGTTATTAAATAAAACTTATATTAAATTTATAAATGCAAAGAATTGTTAAAAGAACGCGATGCTTTAAGATAATTATTATATAAAGTTATCTTTATATTACAATCGTTAATATTATAATTATTAATATTAAAATTAAAGCTTTTTTGCGATTTTGTTTTAAACAAATTCTTAAATTTACTATTAATAGTTTAAGATAATATATAGATTTTAAAATTGCACTTTGCGTTCTTTTTTGTCGTAATATTATAAATTGCGTTAATAATAATAATTTTATGCATATTATATTTTATAAAATTTCTAAATAATATATTAACTAAAATATAAACACTTGAATTTAAAGTATTTTTGAAGTTTGCTTTATTAGAAGAAAAGTAAAATAATTATATTATCGCAAATAATTAAATAAATAATTTAATATAAAGTTTTTAAGACTTTTTAATACTTTACTTTTAATAAGTCTTAAAATGCGAAAAAAAGATTTTATATATATTTTATTATAATTAAAGATTAAAAATTAATAAAAAGCTTTTTAAAAAATTGTAAAATGCGATTCTAAAAATAATAAATATATTTGTAAAATTATTTGCTAAATAAATTATATTAAAAAATAATTTGTAATTAAGACTTAAAGTTGTCTAATTTTTGAAACAAATTTTTAGAAGAAGTTTATTACTTAATGTAAATTGTAAAGTTCGTTTTTAAAAAATATATTAATATATATTTTTGTAAGATTTAGATAAATTAATAAGCAATTAATTTATTATGTTTAAGTTCTTAAAAGCAAAGTTTTTTACAATTAAAAATAATTTTATTAAGATATTGCAAAACTTAAAGAATTTGTTAAAATTGTTAATTTTATAATTAAAGTTTTTGAAATTGCATATATTTTGTTTAAAAAGTTGTTAATAAAACTTACGATAATTTGTTTATAATTAAAGAATTAAACAAATTATATTTTTAACATTATATTTTGTTGCAAAAATCTAATAAAGATAATTCTTAAATTCGAAGATTTGTTTTTAGAGCGTTGCAATTAATGTTAAGAAATAATAACACTTTTAACATTGTACGTTTAAGAAAATCGTATTAAAAGCGAAAGTTCTCAAATTGCTTAAACAAAAGATATAGAGAAAGCCAAAATTATAATTTTTTATAATTGATTGTCTTAACAAGTGTCTAGTAAGAAGTATTTAATTTAATTCGAATAAATATATAAGTCGCAAACAAAGTATAAAGTAAGTTCGAAACAATATTAAGATTAAAACAAAATTAAACGCTATTAAAGAGCAAGTTAAAGCAAAGATAAATGCAAAGAACAATATTGCAAATAAGCGTATTTTTGTTAAATAATAATGTGTAAAACTATAACGAGTTAGTCTGCCACCTCTATATATATTACTTCTCGCGGGTGTTTGCAACGCGCAAACACCTCGCAGGTACTTTTGGCGCAGTTGGTTTCGATTCTATCCTGTTACAAACGCTATAAATGCTTAACTTGTGTAAAAGATAAAAATAAATATATATGTGCGATTTGTTAATACAATTTGAGTTTTCTAAAATCAAGTTTTATTTTAAAAGAATTAGATAATTAAGCGTCTAAAAAGACAAAAATAACTTTTTTGAATTTACAAAATACGTATTATAGTAAATCAATAAAATGTAGTAAAAAAGTCTAGAACGTTTAGTAGAAGACATAAAATCTTGCAAATATAAAAAAGATATAAAATTTAACAAAAGCAATTATATAAAAATATGCGCTACTTTATTTTAAATAAAAGAAAAGTTAGTTTCTAAATCTTTAAATATAAGTTTTTGCTATAAAAACAAAAAATACAATAAAGAGATTAAGTCGATTAATATTTTTAAAAAAAATAATATATTTATTGAAAGTATTGTATAAAAGACGACATTAAAGAATTAAAAACAACAAAAAAATAAAAGTTAAAAAGAGAAGAAAAAGTTAAAAGTTAATAAGCTACAATTAATACTTTAGAATAGTAATATTAACAAGATATACAATTGTAATTAAATATAATAATTCTTGCTAAAACATAAAATATTTTTAACGAAACTACAACAAACAAGTAAAACAAAAATATATCTTAAAATAAAAAAGAAGATAGTTTAAATAAATTTAATTAAGTTTTTAAGTTAAAGAGACACTCTAAAGAGATTAAGACTTAATATTTTTATTTTTAATATAATAATTTTGTAAAATATTTGCATAATAACAATAAAACTAATTTACGATTTTTAAGAATTAATAATTGCGCAATTCTTTTTTAATCTTACGAAAGCGAGTTTGTTTTTTAATATTATTTATTATTTTTTTTGCTAATATTAACAATACGAATTTCAAATTTAAGCAATTTCTTTTTTTGCTTTTGATTAATTTTCGCTTTAGATTTTCTTAAAGTAAAAAAACAAAAAAGTTGTTTAAATTATTAGTTAATGTTATAGAATTTCGAGTTACTTAATGTATTATAAGTTTTATTTGTGTGCGTCAAATAATACAATACAAAATTAAAATAAAAAAATTACAATTTTTCGTTAAAATAATTATTAAAAATATTAGTAACTTAATAAAAATATCTTCTTAAAAGTAGATAACATTCGCTAAAATATAATTACGAAACATTTTATTTAAAAAAATTATTAAAAGATATTAATGCGCGCAAAATACAAAATACAAGACGCAATTTTGTTAAAAAAACATATAAATAAATTGTTAAAAACAAAAGAGAATTAAGTTTTAAAAAGAATTAAAATAAACAAAGACGCAAATAAATTAATTCGCACAATAAAAAACTTTAGTAAAAGATATTTTTTAATAAATCGAAAAAGCAAAAGTGTAAACAAAAATCAAATATTAATTCGACAAAAAAAAGTGTAATTTTATTTTCTTTAAGATTTGTATATAATTAATAATCTTAAAATTAAAATTGTAATTTTTAAACTTAATATAAGTTTAAAAAAAAGATAAAACTAATTATTGTTTTAATTATTAATATAGATATTTAAAGAGATTCGCATTTAACGACATTTAATAGCTTTTAAGACACAAACATTATTAAAAAATAGCAAAATCTTAAAATTGTAACAATAAAAAAATTCTATTAAATTAAATCTCTTTTTTTTTATTATTTTTTATAATTATGTTTTAGCAAACGATCTTAAATTAAAGATTATGTTTAAGATTTATAAAATATTAAATTATTAAAGCATTTACTATCGTAAAACGTTAATTAAAGAATAAACTTTTTAATATAAATAATTAAATAAAATTTCGATCAAATGTTTGTTATATAATTGTATAAACATTTGTAATTAATAACGACGTTATTAGTTTAATAACTAATTAATTGTTAGCAATCTTAATAATTGTAATATTATAAATCAAATACTTAAAAGAAATTCAAAAAATAAAGAAATTAAAGCGTTGCGTCAATTAATATTTTTATGCTAAAACAATAAATAATTAAAGCAAAATTATTTACGTTGCAATAAATTAAGTTCGAAGTATTGCGCAATCGTCTATGTTTAAAAGACATTTTAGCGCACAATTTATTTAACAATAAAGTAAGACTTAAGTTTTAAAAATTAGAGCTTCGATATTTGCGATAATTGTAATATATACAATTTGAAAAAATGTACGCTTTAGATACACAATTAACGACAAAGCAATAACAAAAATAATAAAATTTTTTTAAATAAACTTTTTTCGATAAGATTTGTCAAAATTATTGTATTAACAACAAGATTTTTGCGCAATGCTTAACAATAAAAATAAATTATTAAAAATAATAGTATAAAAACTTTATAACTTAAATAAAAATATAAAGTATATAATAACTTTAAAAAGAATAAAATAAATAAAAGAACTAATTATTGTAATTTATTTATAAAAAGATTTACAAATAATATAAATACAATTCTTATATATATTAAAACTTTAATATATACATCTTGAAAATTAATATTATAAGATATATTTATATATAAAAATTGCGAAGTTATACAACAACGTTTTAATAAAATGTCTTTACTTATTTATAATTGTTGCGTTAAAAAATATTAAATCTTTTTTTAAAATTTTTTTTCGCAAAGATTTTTGCATTTTGTTGTTGTTATTAATTACAATTTTAAATTTAATATATTAAAATAAAGATTACAAGTAAATTAAATCTATTAATTAAAAATATTATTAATTAAATATTTGCTTAAATAAACTTTTTTCTATTTTATTTTAATTAAAAGTTGCTTTAATCTTTGTAACTTAATGCTATTATAAATTCTTTTAATTGTTAATAAAGATATTGTGTTCGTAAAACTTTTTTTATTATTGCTAAATTCTTTTGCTTTATAATTTAGAAATTACAATCGCTTTATTTGTAAAAAATACAACTTTAATTTTTTACAATTCTTTTTTATTTTATTTTTGAAATTGTTATTTTTAAAAATAGTTATTTTTATTATTATTGTTTTTCTTATTAAACAACGAATTCTTTTTTTATTTTCTCAAAATTGTTTGCTAAAGCGCAAAGAATTTTTTGTTAATAACAATAAATCTTGCGCTTAAAAACATTGTCTCGCAACAATAAAACAACTTGAAAAAACAAATATTGCAAAAAACTAAATATATAAACAATAAAGAGCTTCTACGTTAACATTTCTACTTTATTCAAAAAATATATTGACAAACAATATCAATCTATTTAATGTAAATAAGCGTTGTATCGTTAACGTTTACAAATAATTAAAAAAGCGAAAAATTTTAATACTTTTTATTTAATATATAAAAAAAGAGTTGTTAACGTTATTAATTAAAGAGATAATATTGCACGCAACTTAAAATACTATAAATTTAATATTAATTTAACAAATAATATAATATAATACAAAGATCGACAAGTTACAATTCTTTAATAAATTTATTATAAAAAATATTAATATTTTCGTAATAACATTTCTTTAATAATACATTACTTTAACGAAAATATAAATGCGCAATACTTCTTTAGAGAAGATTCGAATAAAGTATTAATAAATTTTAATAGCAAAGTATAAGATTTAACTTTGTTGCAAATACATTTGTGCAAATTGTTCTAAACAAAACAAGATTAAATTTTGAGACAAATTAACTTAAACAAAAGCGCAAACAAATTAAGTCGCATTACAAAAAAATTAAATTAAAGATATTTTTTAACAAATTAACAAAATAGAAATATAATATAAAGATATTAAACGATTTAATATCGCAAATATTTTGCGCTTTTTCTTTAATATTTGCGTCTTATTAATAATCTTAAAATTAAAATTGTAATTCTTAAATTCGATTTAAATTTAAAAGAAAAAATACAAATTATTATTATTATTATTATTAAATAATAAATTAATAAAGATTCGAATTTAACAACATTTAATAAATTTTAAAATATAAATTTTATTAAAAAATAATAAGACTTTAAAGTCGTAACAACAAAAAAATTGTATAAAAATAAATTCTTTATTATTTTTCTCAATTCTATAGTTATATTTTAGCAAATAATATTTAATCAAAAATTATATTTAAGATTTAAAAAATACTAAATTGTTAAAACATTTACTTAAGATCTAAGAATAATTTTTTTAAATTAAACAATTAAATAAAGTTTTAATCAAGTGTTTGTTATACAATTGTTTAGATATTTGTAATTAATAACAACGTTATTAATTTAATAATAAATTAAATTGCAATAATTTTAACAATTACAATATTAATAAATTTAATGCTAAAGAAAGATTTAAACAATAAAGAACTTAAAGCGTTGCGTCAATTAATATCTTTATACTAAAACAATAAACAATTAAAGCAAGACTACTTATATTATAATTAATTAATTTCGAAGTATTGCGTAATCGTTCGCATTTAAAAGACATTTTAATATATAATTTATTTAACGTTAAAAAAAGACTTAAATTTTAAAACTTAAAATTTCGATATTTGCGATAATTGCATTGTAAGCGACTTTAAGAAATGCGCATTCTAAATATACAATTAACAATAAATTAATTGCAAAAATACTAAAAAAGTTTAAAAACAAACTTTTTTCGCTAAAGTTTGTTAAAGTTATTGTAAATATACAATATTTGCTAACAAATAAAAAAAATAATATATAAAGTTTTAAAATTTAATGTTAAATATAAAATAAATTTTGTAATAAAAATTAAAAGATAAAATTAAAAATTAAAAACTTTAAAGAATATAAAAAGATGCAAAAAAATATAAAATAAATAAAAAAACTAATTATTATAATTTATATACAAAAAGATTTATAAATAATACAAATATTGTTTTTATATATATTTGAACTTTAATATATATATTTTAGAAATTAATATTATAAGATATATCTATATATAAAAATTGTAAAGCTATCGAACAACGCTTTAATAAAATATTTATTTTTGTTTTTAATTTTTATTTTAACAATTATTAAATCTTTTGTTTATAACTTCTTTACATAAAATTTATTATATTTAATATACATTGTTTATTATTAATACTAAAAAAAACATTTATAAAGTTATTTCTACTATCTTTATATATGTAGATTTTAAGAATAAGAGTCTCTTCTTAACTTAAATCTTCGTAGAAAAATGCGTTTATTTTGAAAATTATAAAAGTTTAAATTACAAAACAAACGCGTATTCGATTTAAAATTTTATTCCTCTTTATTAAACAAAACTAAATATTTTTTGTAACGAAAAAAACAAGTTTGTAAATATATTTATCGAAATAATTGTACAAAATCGTATAGATAATACAATTTGATTCGCACGAATAATTAATAAAACGTATTAATTTATCTATACTTTATATATATTGTCGATAAAATATATAAGTTTGTTGTAAAGAAAATAACGTTATATCTTTTGCTTTTTGTTATTTTTGTAAATTTTATATTTGTTGCTTTTGACAAGATCGCGATATTATTACTTTTTATTTAAATAATTATTTAAAAACTTAATTTTAATAATAGTTTTTAAAACATTTGCGCATAGCTTGTTTAAATTAAATATATAATTGTTGTTGTTAATTTCGCGCAATTTATTGCAACAAGTAGACTTTTTATTTGTAATAATTTTGTTGCAATATATATTGATAAATTGCTCTTTTAGTAGAGATTTAAAACATTGTAAATCTAAGCTTATTAATAATTAATATTAAAAAAGCGCAAATTGTAAAGATACTTTAAGAGTAAAAATTTCAAATTTATTTTATTTACGATTTGTAATTTTAATAATTTTTAAATTTATTTATTAACTATGTTAAACAATACAATTTTTGTATTTATTGTCGCAACTATAGTTAATATTGTATTTGTAAATATATTATCGCTCTTTAAATTAAATATTGCGCAAAAACTTGTAATTTTTATTGTTAATTAAGTAAAAAAAGTAACGTTTTTTTGTTATAGCATTAGATTTTTGCGATTGCATATATAAACATTTTAAACATTTATATTCTTAGTAAATAAGAAGCGACTAAATATATATTTTTAAAACTACTTTTACTAGAAAGCAAAAGCAACAACTATTATAATTATTAAATTTTTTGTTTTTTATGTTAATTAATTTGCAAATCTTATTAACTCTAAATCTCGCAAACGTAAAACAAAGAAAAAAAAGAACAAAATTAACAAACACTTTTATGTCTTAATTTTGCGTAAAATTAAAATAAAGAAAATTATTAACTTAAAATAAAAAATATATCTAAAAAAAAAACTTACTAAATAATTTACTTTAGTAGAAAGATAATAAATATATATAAAAAGATATATTTGTTCGAACGTTAATAATTTTATACACATTTTTATGTTAATTTTTATAATTAAGATTGTTGTTGTTGTTAACAACAATATTACAAAACTATTGAACAAACTATGTAAACGTCTTTATTAAGTAAAAATTAATAGCAATCTATGCTTTTAATTAGTTCAAAATTTTAGACTCTTAAAAAATTAAAATTTATTTAAGATTTTCGACAATACAACGTAGTTTTTTTTTGATTTAATTAATAAAAGTCTTGTTTTTTATTAAGAATAATATAAAAAATTATTTAATGCTTATATGTTACATAAAATTAAGCTCAAAAATCGTTTAATTTAACGACAAATTATTTGAATTATATAATCTTAAAAAGAATTACGTCTTTAAGATCTTTATCTACTAAATTGACACCAAAAATCTAATAATTAATTAACGATAATCTTTATAAATTTGTTTGCTTCGTAACAACGTTTACAACGAAATAAAGATTAAAATTTGTAACAAACTAGTTAAAAACGTTTGAACAACTTACGTTAAAAAAAACTATAATAAAGTTAAAGCAAAAGCGACTTTTAAAAAACAACACAATTATAAAAGCATAAAAAGAATAATTTAAGCTTAGATAATAAAATAATATTGTCGTAAAAAAAAACAAGAAAAACTTAAATATTTTTATTAAAAAAATGTTCGAAAATAAAAAAGACTAGCTATTAAACAAATTAATCAAAATTTCGTAAAATTGTTAAACAAATATTTACGAAATTTTCGCGCTAGTTTACTATAAGTAATTGCGTTTGTTCTATTAACACTAAATGCGTTATTCTATGTTTCGATCGCTTCGCAATATTGTTCAATTCAATATAGTATTTAATATTTAAATTAATATAAGTGCAATACGTTATTAAGAATGTTTAAAGATTCTAAAGTTTACAAACGATTTTATGTGTTACATAAAAAAATGTTATAAAAGTCGTATTTAAATTGAGAAAATTAATATATATAAATATCTAAAAAAGATTTTATACAATTAAGAAACGCAAAAAAACAATTATTACTAAAAATAATATTTTTGTATAAACTTATTAACAAAGATTGCAAAAGCAACTATTATAATAAGCATCGCATATATAATAGATAAAAACTTAAAATATTGTATTATTTAAACTTCTTTAAATAATAATTTTTTAAATTTAAATTTAACTTTTAAATACAATCTTAATTCGATATATTTATTATTTAATTTTTTGAAAAACAATTACTTTATAGATTGCGATATATTGCATTATTTAATTAAGAAGACACTAAATTAACAAATATAATAAATTAAGACAAATTTAATTGCAACGCTTTACAACTACAAAGAATCAATCGAATTTATTAATAATTTTTATAAAAATTGTCGATTTAAGTTTAATTTATTGTTTATATTATCTTTGTTACGCAACGAAAGCTACGAGATTATAATTAAGAAAAAGATCGAAAAATTGTTGTTAAATTATTTTTAAATATACAAAAAATTGTTTAAGATTTCGAATGCGCACATTAAATACAATAAAAAAATTTAGCAACAACTTAATTACTTAAACATTTAAAACAAAAGCAAAAAATATTATTATTTAATTAAAAATCGCTATAAATCTTTTCTTAACAAAACGAACTATATTTTAACATATTAATTTTACGATTACGAATATATTAAAAGCAATATTAATTAATTTTTTAAAAATAAACAATTAAAATTATTTTACAAATTTGTCTTTTATTTGAACAATAATATATAATTCGCTAAGTTAAATAATATATTGTAAAAAATACTTAATAACAAATAAAAAATTGACGCATTTAAGTTGATACAAAATTATCGCTTTTATACTTAATTATTTAATTTATACAAATTACTTATAATACGCATTAATTCAATAATACATAACAAAAAGCAATAGACTCTAGAATCAATATTATACAATTAACAATTAATAAGAAAAGCAAGATTCTTATCTAATTAAAACGACTATAATATCAATTTTTATTTCGACGAATAAAATATAGCTTTTTAGATAACAAAAAGATTAAAACGCATAATTAATATATATAATTATTAAGAATTTAGACAAAAACGCACAACAAAATTATCGATTAAATATAATATTATTAGACTACATTTTAATAATATATATTAAGAAAAACAATACAAAACATTTAAATATAAAAATATATTATAATATTATAAATTGTATAACAAGACGTAAATAAAAAGTAATTTGCTAAAAGATTATTGCGCTAATTATTTAACACTAGCTTTGCGCAATCTTTTAACAAAAAAACTAATAATTTATTGCGTAAATAATTGACGCAAACATTGTTATCTAATGCTAACAAAATTAATAATTAACTATTTAGAACAAACACTTGTAATTAAAATTAAACAAAATTGTTATTATATTATATGCAAAATTTCTTTAAACAAATGTAACAATTTAATAAATATATAAACATTACAAATACATAAAGACACATTATAACAACTCGAGTTTCAAACTAATTATAAAGTTAATAAAAAGAATTTTAAATACGTTTATAATATAAGAAACTTCGCATAAAAGCTTCTAAAAATAAACATTTATAATATAATAATAATAAATTTGTTATATTAATTTAAGAAAAATATCTTAATAAGTTCAATAAATTAACTAAAGAAATTTATCGCAAATGTTATTTCTTAAATTAGAGCAACTTATAAATATGTTTACAAAAACAAAAAAATAAAAGAAACAAATATTATATTCAAATTAAACTAAAGCTTTAAATCAATTTTTAAGATTTTTGATTTGCGCACTTTTAAGCATTTTAGCAAAGTTTAACAATAAATTAAGATTGAACAAAGTGTTATTTTTTATCAATTAATAACAATTATAACATTATTGCTTTGTTATTATACTTTAATCGCAATTTATGCGACAAAATTAATAATTAATTTTATAATGCTTGCGACGTATTATTTTTACAACAAAACAATCTTGTTATACATACAATATGTACGAGAACAATTCAATATATTAAAGAAAATATTTGCTAAATATTAATTAACAAATATAAAAACAAAGAAAGCTTATTTTAATATATTTAAATTTTACGTTATTAGTTATTATAAGAAGTTTATTAAAAAATTTAATACAATTGACAACTTTAATATTAAGAACAACAAATACGCTTATATATATTTAATAAAGAATTTCTATTTTTGCATTAATAAATCTTCGAAATTTGTAAATTAAATATATATACACAACTTAAGAAAAGTAGCTTTTCTAATAATAAATAATTAAATTAAGTAAAAAGAAAATTCGATCGAAGTTTAATTAAAAATTGTTTTAAAATTACAAATTTCTTATTTTGCAACATTAACAAAACTTAACAACTAAAGATAAATACTTTTTAATTAAACGATTTTAAGCATTAAATAAAGCGATTACAATTCTATATATACTAGAACTCTTAATTAGATTTGTTAATTTATTAAATTAAAGAAATTAGTTTTAACAACAACTATATTTGTGCGCTAATAACAAATTTGTTTAAACAATCTAAATAAATTAAAACAAAACAATAAGATTTAACAATACAAACAACTTAAAAATAATTGTTTTGCTTTTGTGATATTTGCAATCGACTTACGTAAAAAAAAAAAAAAAAAAGATAATTTCTAAATTAAGAAATATTTTGTGTACGTATACGTCTTAATAATTTGCTTTAAATTTAACGCATATAATCTTAATAAATTCAACTAGCAAATAAAGAAAATGTCGCGTTGTTTAAAAGCTTAAGATAATTACATTAACGTTTAGCGACAAAATTATATATAATTTTAGAAATTCTTCTTAAAAGAGCGACATATTGTTAAATTGTTATTAATATATAAAAAGCGCTTTATCGAACAATTGTTACTTATTTTGTTTATTATAAATCTTAAAAGAAGAGACAAACAAAATTGAAAAAAAAAATATAATAAAACGTTCTTAAATGTTCTCAAATAACGCAAAAAAAAAGTTGAATAAATTGAACAACATGTTGCAATTAAAGTTTTAATTAATAAATAATACAAAGATTTTGCAAACTATTAACAATTAACAAATTTACAATATAAGCAATGTTTTTCAAAGCGTTTACGTAATATTAATTAAAATAAACTTTTCAAAGAAGTTTATATTTAATTTTAATATATATTTTATTTAAAATTAATATAACATTTGTTACAACAATTTTTTTATTAAGAACGAAACTCGAACAATAAAGAAATAAATTAATGCGAAATTAAAAATATTTAAACAAATTAAAATAAATTTGTAATTTATAAAATTTAAAATGCTATTATTTGTATTATCTATATATAAAGTAAATAAAAATTGTTAAAAAATAATAAAAAGTTGATTTCTATAATTTATTATGTTTAAGATATTGCTTTAAGAACAAATATATTAAATTAAATTTGTAATAACGTTGCTAAAAACAAAAACGTTTATTATATAGTTAAATTGACGTTATTAGAAATTAAATTAAACATACAAAATTTTACTCTTTTTATAACGAAAAATAATTTAAGTTGCTATATTAAGTTAACGTAAATTTAATAACTTTTGTTAAAGTTGTTTGCAAAAAACGCGTCTTGCTTCTTCTACTTATTTTTACATCAAGTTTACTATTATATATTTTTAACAATTATAAAATTAAATGACAACACGTTTGCACAATACTTTTTTAATCTCTCTTAACACAATTATTTTTATTGACGAAAAATAAATAAATTAAATTTAAATCTACATTTGCAACAAATGTTACTTAAAATATTATTAAAATCGAAAGAGAATATATAACTATTAAATCTTATTTATATGCAAAGACGTCAATAATGTTTACAAAAAACTTCTATAATATTACGTTATCTTGTTCTTAATTTATAAAAAATTTGTTTATTCGAAATTCTAAATATATTATTAAAGCAATACATAAATAATGTAATTAAAAAATACTATATTACAATTAAAAACGTTAATGCAAACAAAATACGTTTGTTGCTAATAATTACGTTCGCAAAATATTTAAAAAAAAATATAAAAAAAAGAAATAAGCAAGCTTCGTATTAAATAAAATATATTAAAGAAAAATACATTAAGAAGATCGAATTAATTATATAATCGTAATTTATTAATAAAGTTTAATAAAATAAATAATTAATAACGTACTATAAAGAGAACTCGAATTAAATAAAGATTTGAGCGCAATAACATTGCGTTTTAATAATAAAATATTTAAAATTTTATAAGTAATAAGCGACAATTATTAACATAAAAGCTTTAGATTTAATACAAATATATTTTACGCAAATAAACTTATAACAACAAATAATATAAACAAAAATCTATTTATAAAAGCAAAAGCATTATAAACGCAAACATTAGAAACAAAATTAAACAATTTTGTTTGTATTAAGATACAAAATATAAAATAAAAAATAATGTTGTTGTTGTATTTATTATAACAAAGATGTTTAACTTAATTTTTAAATATATAAGCTAAAGCGCTTTTGTTTATAAACGTATATTATAAGTTAAACAATTTATTAATGCGATACAAGATAGAATTAAAGACTTTAAAGTATTAATATCTAAATTTAAAAATACAAACATTTGATAATTATTTTGTTTGTTTGTTATGTTAATCTATCGTAAATTCTTCGATAAATTAAATTAAACTTTCGATTAAACATATTAATTTAATTGAAAAATTTGATTTGCAATACAAACAACGTTATTATTTGATTAAGTTGCTCGATTAAGCTCAAAGATGCTTAGATAACAAATAAGAAAAGCTTAGAGCGCAAAATAAGCTCTAGTAGCTAGTCTTTCCTTTTGTTCTCTGCTAGTGTTACAATAGAAGTCGCACTAATTGCTTGAGATTAAGCGACAAAATAAAACGTCGATATTATATTTGCATTAGATTTATTAACTTTCTAATAGATAATAGTTTTAACAAACTTATAATTATCTATCTTTTATAAATAGATTTACTATAACAAGACAATATTAACAACAAAGTAATATATTGTTTGCAAAATAATATTTTGTCTACTAAATTTTATTGTTTTTTGCGAAAAAATATTTAAATAATATAATTATTTATTAATAATATTATCTAAGTTTATTTAGTATAATTGTTGGATCGAATCAAATACTTTTTTTTCAACTTAATTTATTCTTCTAAATCTTGTAGAGTTAAATTAGAATCAAATTGCAAATTAAATCTCAAAATTAGAATTTTATTAAATTAGTATTAAAAGTTTCTACTAATCTTGTTGCATTAGCTTTTGTTTATTTTATTTTATTTAATCTAATCTAATCTTATCTTATTTAATGCTAGTTTAGATCGAATTAGTTTAGAGTTTAATTATATAATTGTGCTAATTATATTAGATTAGTTTAGAATTTACGTTAACTTAATTCGATTAGCGCATTATATAATATTACGTAATCGAGCAAATTAAATCCAACGCTTAATGCGCATTTCTTGTTTATTCTATTCTATTAAGCTAGAAAATCTATTTGATTTTAAAATTAGAGTTGAGCAAGTTAACTTGTTCGAGTTAAAATCTAAATCGATAGTTAGACTAAGTTTATTTTTGTACAAATTTTAATTTTACTAAAGAAATTTATATTTTAGTTTAATATATCTATTTTTTTCTTATTTGTTTAATATATATTTTATAATAATTATACTTGCATACAATTAGAAAATTATAAGTATATATTAGAAATTTACAAACAAAAGCTTTATAAAAAGCTAAATATATAGAGATAAATTTATACATAAAAGAGGCAAAAATTGCAAAATTATATTAATAAAACAACTATTCTAAAATAAATATTATAATTATCTTTGTTTATATATTTCTTATTTGTTATTATTATTATTAATATTTTTTCTATTATATTTACAAAAGTATTTATCTTATTATCTATTTTAAAATATTCTTGTTTATTATTTTTTTATATTAAATTAATCTTTATAAAGCAACTTGTATTATTAGAAACAATTTAACAAATATCTTCTATATTGTTTTCTATATTGTTATCTATATAGATAAATATTATATCAAAGATATTTTTTAAAGTTGTATCGAAAACATTTTCTATATTGTTTCTTATATTGTTATCTATATAACAAATATTATATTAAAAATATTTTCTAAAATTGTATTAAAAATATTTATTATATTGTTTTCTATATCTTTATTTGTATAAACAAAAATTATATTAAAAATATATTTTATATTTGTATATTTTCTATATTATTAATATCTTTATTTGATTGTTTGCAATCTTATTAAAAAACAATTAAATTATATCTAATAATAAACAACTTATATTATATATTTAATACTAAAAGACAATCTTATTAAAAGAGTAATATTGTTTATTTTAAACTTGTAAAAATTAGTTAAGAAAAATGCGCTAATATTATTAACACTAATATGTTTTCGCGATACTCTTCTATTGTATTTATTGTATTTGTTATATATAAAATAAACAATTATTAAATATCTTGTTTTATTGTTTCGAATATTAAAAAAATAAATATTAGATTTATCTCTAAAAACTTTAAAAACATTTTAAAGAAATTTCGAAAACAATCGAATAATATAATTATATTGCTTTTTCTATATTAATCTTTATAAATTATTGTTGTTATTTAAATTATATTAAAACAATAGTATCTATATATTGTTCTAATTATTATTTATATTAATTTTCGATTATTTTTGTTGTTATTGCAAGCAATTTCAAAAATAATAAATATAAGATATATATTTTCTTTGTTTTGTATATATAATATATATATCTTTGCTTTAATATTATAATAAATTGTTTGTTTATATATAGAATTAGATTTTACAATTGCTATCTAATAATATAATTACAAGAGCGTAATTTTTTTTTTCGAAAAAATAAATATTTATTATAAATTTTATAAAGACTTGCGATACAATTGCTTAATTAGACTAAGCGTTAATCTTAAACTTTTAATCTTAATTAATTTATCTAGATATTTGCTTTAGATATCTTAGATAGTTATTAATCTAATTACTTTATTTATTATATTTATATTAGATTTATTAATTTCTAATATAATTCTTGTTTTTTTAAACAATAGTAGAATACTATTATTTTCTCTCTCGAATATCTACAATATAGATAAAAAGAATTTTGTTTAAAAGTTATTAGAAATTCTTAAAGTTATTTATAACAAATATCTTAAAAATATAAATAAATCTCTATATAAATAATTGTTAAGTTAGATTTTAATTTTAACTATTAAAATTAATTTATCTAACAATTTTAATATTATAAATTAAATTAAGACTTATTGTAGTTTGCGCTAATTTAAAATTAACTTAATTTAACTTAAGTTAATATTCGATTTTAATATTCGAAATTAAATCGAATTGTTGAGCAATTAAAAACAATATTATTATAGTACAATTTACTATTTTAAGATCTATATAATTATAATATATTATTAAGATTATAATTTATTATATTATTAAATTATAATTATTTGTTAATATAAAATTTTGTTTAATTTATTTTATACTTATATTACTTTTATATTATTATTTTATTTTATTTTAAAAAATAAACTTAAATTATTTAAAAATATTGTTTATACTATTTTCGATTGCAAAATATCTAATTTTTTTTAATTTCTAATTAACAATTATCTTTGTTCGAAAATAATTTTAGTAAATCTATTTTGTAAAACTTGTTATTTAGTACTTTATATTCTAATTAATTTGTAAATCAATTTAATTAAAATTTCAATTATCTATTTAATAGAAATTTTTTTTTTAAGAAATATTAAAAAAATTTAATTTATTATTATTATTTAAACTAAGAGATAAAAACAAATATATCAAATAAAATATAAATACTTAGATTTAATTTAAAAAATAGTAATTATATATTACAATTAACAAAAATATCTTATACAAAACTTAAAATAGATTTGTTAATTTATATTAAGAGAGTAAAAATAATACTAACAATTTTTTTTATTTAAAAAAACTATATAGATAAATTAATTAATCTTTTTTAATATATAAAAGAAATTAATAAATTATTAACTAAGTTTCGAGTCTAAGTATTTAATTAAAAATATATTGTATTCTTAATAAAGTTTGAGTAATATATAATCTTTAATTCTAAAAAATATAAATTAATATTTTTAATTATAATAGTATTTAACGCTTATTTAAGCAAATATAATAATATTAGAAATCTAGATTTGTATAAAAAAGAGAAGAGTTTCTATTAGCTTGCTAAATTAAATAAAGTATTTTTTAAAAGAATAATATATAATTTTAACAATTAAAAACTATATAATAGAAAAGCGCAAAATTGATATAGATATATTGCAAAATTCTTTTCTATTTTCAATATTATATATATCTCTTTTATAATGCAAATTTTCTAGAATAATATAATAATATTTAGATTTAAATTAATATTATAAATTTTCTAGATAATATTAATATATTAGTATATAAAAAATTAATCGAATACAATTGCAAAGTACTAGATTAAATATATAATAAATACAAACAATAAATATATATTTACAACTCTAAATTTGCAAAAGAAATATATAAGCTAATTTATTTTTTGCGTACTCTAAGAAGATTTAATATAAACGCCAATATTATATTAACAAAGCACAAAATAGTTGTTAAACTTAATATAAGAATATTAGAAATTTAATTTAATTTAAAGTTTCGATAGAAAAAATATTTGCAATAAATAGAAATAAAACTAATAATTAAATATAAGAAAGTCTTAATAATTAAAAACTTTGTATTTAATATATTTGTAGATATCAAAAAGCGCAAATATATAATAATAGAGAAATTAATAATTGTATACAATATTGCAATATAATATATTTTAGCAACTATTAAAGAAACAAGGGAAAAAATTGTTAAAAAACTAAAATTAATATAAAAACAAGTATTTTGTTGTATTATTAATATTTACAAGACAATATTTATGAAAATTCTATAGATAAAAACTAATATATTTTTTACTAATATTTATTTAGATAAACTTGTGCAAAAATTAGTAGCTACTATAGATACAAAAAAATCTAAAAAAGTAATAGATATTGCAATACTTTGTATATATAACAATCTTATATCTAGAAAAGAATATTAATTAAAATTAAAAATAACTCTATTGCAATTAAAAAGAAAATAAATAAAAACAATACTAGAATTTGCAATAATTTTGCAACAACAATTGTATATAATAACTTTATAGATAGAATCTTTCTCGACAATTATTATATATAACAAAAAGATAATTTAAAAAAAATATAATATTAATTGTTCTAATCTATTTAAATAGAAGCAATTGTAACAAAAATATTATTGCAGTCTCAATAAAAGCAAATTAAAATATTAGAAAGTATTTTAAAAAAATAGAAATAACATTTATATATTATAGTAAGCTAGAAAATTTTACAAAAATAGCAAAAAGATTTGCAAAGTATTGCGAGATATCTATTAGTTTAGAAAATTAAATATACAAGATATACTTTAATAATTAAGTATTTATTAAAATTATTAGAAAGATAAAATTAATATTAAATTAAATATATTTAAAATATATTTAGATTATATATAAGACAATAAAATAACGCAAAGTATTATTAGAATTGCATTACATATTAGAGTATAATAGAATAAAAAATAATAAAGTTGTTAATAAAATTGCAAACAAAATATATATATAGTATCTCTTTCTTATATACAAAACAATTAGCAAACTTGTTGCTAAAAAAATATTAATTTAAAACAAAGTTTAAAAAAAAATAGCAATATAGATAGTTGCAAAATAAAAGCAAAGCAAAGTTTTGCAAATTTGTTTTTAATATTATATATAAATTGTTTTAAATTGCACAACTTGTTTCTAATTTAATTAAAAACAAATAAAATCGAATTTAATTAATTTCTTTGCAAATATTATATTTTTAAAATTGCAACTAATATATATAATTGCAATTAAAAACAAATAACAATCAAATATATTCTACTAATATATTTGATATAGCAACAAAAAAAGACGCAAATACAAAAAGAAGCTAATATTGTAGATCTAAAATAATTGCTAAACAAAGCAAAGTTAATTATTGCAACTATATATATAATATTATCTACTAATTTGCTAAAACAATTTTAGACAACAACAATATTAAAAATACTTAAATTTTCTTTTTAGATTTATAGAGTTCTTATTTAAATAATTTTTTTAAATACAAATATTACAATATAGAATACAAAAGATATTAGAGAATTGGAATAATACAAAAATACTATTAAAACAATATCAAAACAAAAAAATACAAAAAGAAAAGAATTGCGAATTCTAATTAATTAGAATTGAGAAATAGTAATTTGAGTATCGTCTAGTTAGTTGCTATTAGTTAGAATTTATCTAACTAGTATCGCCACCAGTTATAATTTATATTAGTTAGAATCTATCTAGCTAGTATTTGTTTCTAGTTTGATTATTAATTATTATATTATACAATTAGTTGTTTTGCTTGCTTTGTATTTGCAATAGTTGTCTTTCTTTTTGTATTAATTGATAGTTTTAACTTTAGTTTCGAAGATAAGCAATTTTTATTGTTTGAATTATTGTATTAGTTGCTAAGCGCTATTAGTTACTATTTGTTTCGCTTTTGTTCGAACACATTAACGCAAATCTTAAGTATCTAAATTCTTGTATTAGATATTTATTTTATTAAGATTGTTAGCTAATTTATTGTATCAATTTTAGACAAATGTTAACAACAATATTTTCGATACAACTTATTTAATATTTTTTTAGTTATTTAGTATTGTATTTCGAGTTTTTGTTGTAAATTAATATTTATTATTAAAAAGATTCTTTTAAATACTTTTGTAGCAAACTAGACAATTATTAAGTTAACAAATATTAAAAATCTTTTTTAATTTATTTCTCAACTTTTTGTTTTTGCAAAAATCGATTATTCTTTTAAATTTCTTTTGTTTCTATCTATTATCGAGCTAGCTAAAAAACTATTTCGACAAACTTTGTCTTCTATCTTTGTAGAATTAAAAAACAACAAAACAATAGAAAAGTTAATTAGTTATTTATCTAATTATTAAAGTAAGCAATCGATAAAACTTTATTTCGAAAAATTATAAAGAGATTTATTGTATTAGTTAACAATTAAATATTAAACTTAAACAATCTTTTTATTGCTAAGATTTTTAAGTTTAAAACTTCTTTTTTTGTAAATATTACTAAAATATTCGAGTCTAAATTTTGTTTTTTTATTAATTCGATATTTTTAAATAAGAAGTTTTTTAATTTTTAAAATACAATATAACAATTGCTATTCGAAAGATTTTAAAAAATTAAAAATAGTTAGAATATTCTTAATTAATTATTTAGCAAATCTCGAAAACATTCTTTAACAAATATTGTTGCTTTTATTGTTAATGTTTACTTAAGTAGCAATTTTAATTTAATAAAATAACTATCTATTCTTTTATATTTTAATCTATCGACAATAAATAGTCGAACTTAATCTTTATTTTTTTAAATTGCTAAAAATTAGTTTTCGAATCTATTAAATAATAATTCTTAGTATAAAAATATCTTAAGATTTAACAATTATTTAATTAATAAGAATGCAAATTTAAATTAAAAAAGATTATCTTTGTTTTTGTTTAGAAATTGCAACAATTGTTTTTCTGCTTTTAATAAATAGTATTTGATAATTAAAGCAATATTAGATCTATCTATTAGTAAATCTTGTTAATAAAATAAACAACTAACAAGTAATTAACAAAATTAGAGTACTTTTAAACAAATATCTTTCTTTCTACTATTTGCACTTATTAACAATTGTTAGAAACAAAAAGTTTCTATTTTTTTATTTGTTTCTACAAATAACTTTGGACAATTAATTATTGCAACAACAACAATTGTTTTTAAGTAACAATTAGTCTTTATTGCTACTTTTAAACAACAATTAATTTTAATTGCTATCTTTGTATAGTTAACTTTAATTGCTAATTACAAATAGTTAGTTTTTGCTATTACTTTTAAATAGTAAGTTAAACAACAAATTGCTTTTAATTAGACAATTAACTACGCAAACAAAAAATAGTACAAAAATTAAAACTTCGATTAGTATTTTAGTTAATTAAAATATATCTATTAAAATCGATTTTAGTAGAAGAACTTTACTTTTATTTCTTAAATAGTTGATTAATTTCGAGATATTATATATAACAAAATTAGACAAATTATTTTAAACTTTAACAAAAATTCTTTTTATTAAAATTGCGCTAGACAACAAATTGATTATTTTTATAAAAAAAAGTTTTCGATTGTTAATAACAAATAGTTGTCGATTAAATTTAAAATTACAAATATTAAATTCTTTTATTTAGATACTCTCGAAAACTATAGTATAAAATCTATTATTTTTATCTATAAGAAGACAATCTATTGCGAGATTTTTATTTTTTTAGATTGAATAAACAACTACATTTATATTGTCGACAAAATTGTTGTTCGCAAAAATCTCTTCTTTTGCTTTCGAAAATCAACAATAATATAATATTTTAAAAAAATTAAAAATTTTAAATAAAGAGTTTTTCGAACAATATTGTTAATTAATTTTACAAATAAGCTTTAGACGCAATTTAAAATACAAATTAGTAAAACTCTAAATAAACTAATATTAAAGTCTTTTATTGCAAAAAATATTATAAACAATCGCAAAACAATTAACTATTTTTAAAATATTGTTTTCTACTTTTAATTTGTCGAAATATTCGATTTGCAAAATTAATTAACTTAAATTTGACAACAACTTAATTTGAAACTTACAACAATAATTATTATATCTACAACAACTACTATGATTTAAAACTTTATTAAGAAGTTTAAAGCAAAACAAAAGTTTTTTAAAATTATATTTATTTAACAACAAATAAAATGTAGCTTAAAAATTAACAAATATAACAAAATTTTAAGTTTAGTTAATTAGTAAATTGTTAATTCTTTGTATTAATACAAATATACGCAATCTATCTTTTATATATATTGTACTATAATACTTATTAGAATTTTGTTAAATATTTATTTTGTTTTTTAGTACAAGATTCTAAATATATTGTCGATTAATATCGATTAATAATATAGTTGTTGTAGTCTATATTTTTATAGTTTATATTGTCGCAATTTAATTCGACAAGAAAACTGTTAATATTTAAATATTTAACAATTATTGTCTCTAGTATTAAGACTTAGATTAATAGCAAAAATAAATTTTTTTTTTCTCTAAGACAAACAATCGACGCAATAATATTAGAGAAAATTAAAATTGCAATTTCTATCAAATTTAAGAATAGCAATTAATCTATTAATTATATAACTATTAGCAATATTTGTATTAGCAAAAAAGATATTTATTGTCGAAATATTAGCAAAATTTTATTAGCTCTATATTATTTCGACGTATTATATAATATCTTTTGTTCTCAATTTTTATAATAAATAGTAGTTAGAAATCTTAACTTATTTTAACGCAAAATATATTAACAAGAAGTTGTTTATTAAAGTTTTAGTCTATTATATTAAAAACAAGCAATTAGTTAACAAAAAACAAATTGATTGTGCAAACTTCTTTATTATTTTAATTAATATTTATTAAATCAATATATATTATGTCAATTTCGAAATTAGCGTTATTTTAAATTGTTTAAATTGTTAAACTTGTTAGCGTACTTTTTGTTTAAGAAATAAGTTATTTAAATATTTACAAAGTTATTACAATCTTAATTGTTAAGTAAAAAGAAATTATATTGAAGTCTTTTAGACAAATTTTAATTTAATAAATTCGAATCAAATTGTCGATAATTTAAATATAATCGAATTCGACACAATAGTTGTTACTAATATTAAGTTAGTCTTTCGATTATATTATTATGTAACAATATTTTTAAGATTTGTTTAGCGCAATATTATATATTCTATTTATATTAATATAGAATATATAATATTCTTAATCAATTGTCAATTTTTGAACAAACTTATACTAAAATATTTATTAAAAAAGATCGATACTCTTATTTTAATATGCAAAATTAATATCGAGAAATATTTTACAAACAACTATTTACTTTTAAATATATATATTAAAGAACAAATTAATAGTAAAAGTACAATAGCTTATATTTGTCGAGAGATCTATATAGTAAATTATCTAAAAATTAAAATATTTCTTAGAATAGATATTATAGTTTCAAAGCAAATAATAGTAAATCTAAATAGTAGAACGCTAATAGTTAATAGCTATTAAGAACTAACAATCGATTTTAAAATTATAGCAAAAAACAATATATAAGTTTGTAAAGTCTTAAAAGCAAATCGAAAAACAATTGTTAATATTAATACAATTATTAAATTATCTATTTGCTTGCTACAATCTTTGTTAGACAAAAACTATCTATTCGAGTTAAAATTTGTTAATATATATATTTATATTGTCAATTTTAGCGTATTTTCTATCTATGTTTGCAATATCAATTTAATATTAATAAATATTAATAGATATATTAATCTCGATCTTCTAACAAAATATAAAGAGCAGAGTTGCTATTAAATTAATATCGAAAAATATCTATAAACAACAAAAAAAAAATGATAAATAAATATATCGAAAAATAGTTGTTAGATTATTTTGTTAAACAATATTTATATATACAAATCTTTAGATAAAATTAGTTCTTTTTAGATATTAATAATTAAATTTGTCGATCTATAAATTGATAATAAAAAGACAATCAATTTATTAAAAAACAACTAAATAATAGTATCTTTTATAAAGAACTAAAATTCGATAAATATTTCTTGTATTGTTTATAAAGTCTATCTATTAGATATTCGAGATAGACAAGTAGTCGATAAGAAAGTTGATAAATTTTATTAACAAAACAAAATAAAATAGTTAAGAAAGTTAATTTTTCCGAATTTTCAATATTTGTTGTCTAATATATTGTTAATAAATTAAATAGATTCGAGAGAAAGTTATAAGTTGTAATAGATTCATCGAATCTCTCTTAAAATTTATTAAACATAAAAATTGTCTATAGTTGCAATCTTTTGTTATCAAGTAATTGCTTACATTGTTTAAAGACGTCTACAAATCTCTTTAATAACACAATTCACTTTAATATTTTCGAAGAAAGTACTAGCGTAACACTTTGAACATTTTAAGAATGTCTATATTAGATTAACGCGTCTTTATCCCAAGCATTAGCTTATTAGCATTACGTCGATCATTAATTATGAAAAACGACAAGATCAAAATTAATAAACCTAATATCTATTATAAAGATCGTATCGATCTAAAGAATTAACTTATATAAATAGATATTTATTTTATATTCTACTTTGTTTTAGCTAACTAGAAGACGATTTTCGCATCAACATTTTTTAAAGAAAGAGTTTAGCATTGACTCAAGTCAAATTTACGAAAATACTTGAAAAATAACAACGAAAATTCTCGTACAATGTTTATAGATTTCAACAATTTCAAAAAAGAGATGCGAAGAATCTTTGAAACATTTAACGAAAAACAAATCGCAAAAAAAGTAATTTAACATCTAATTTAACGAATTTTTGCAATAGACTACGCAATTAAATTTTAAAAGTATATTAATTTAATCAAATGAAACGATGTCGCACTTATAACAATGTTTCGACGAAATCTTAAGAACAATCTAAAAAACGAAATTATGCGTGATGAAAAAATTCTTAACAACATATTTGATCTCATCGAAATAATTATCAATTTTGACGACAAATTATATGAAAAAACTATAAAAAAAAATACAATTAATCTTAAGAAAGAGTAGAAATCTTCTTTAAATTAGCGATTAAATATTAGCAAAAAGAATCTCGTTCTAATTAGAAGTATAATAATCTTAATTATCGTAAGTTTGCATTTATAAAACTAAATTTTACTTAACAACGTAAAGAAAAAAACTTTAAAGAAAAGCAAAGTAACAAATTTTAAAAAACGTGCTATTTATGTGACAAATTAAGTCACTTCGTAAGAGATTATCGATCACGAAACTTAATGAATCGCCAACAAATCAATGCTATGTTAAGAGAGATACTTAATAGTTAAGACGACATTAAGAAGCAAACTAATACAAAGGCGAACATCCTCAAAATTAAATCAAACGACGACTACTATTTAATAAAAAATCTAAATTAATTATAGAAAGTTCTAGATAAAATATCATTAGACAAGGCATTCGCATTTACGCAAAAAATTAATCAAATACTTAATAAAATTATGAAAGCGAAACGATCAAAAACGTTATATTCTTACTTAATAACAAACTTAAACGACGAATACGACTAAAAAAACTTTCACGAATGCTTAAACAACATTACGAATTACCTTGACGCTTTAGCTAACTCATTAAGAAAAAAAGAGATAAATTAAATCGTGAATAAATGCGAAAAAGCGCTAGAAAGCGACGCCACTATAAAAAGAGATATTCCCAAGGAAATCGAATAACAATTGAGCAATGTTAGTTTATCTAAATAAGCGATAGAGAAAGCAAAGAAATATGCGACACTTAATTGAACAAGATGCTATAACGACTCATGCTAAACTTATCTAGAAGACAAAGAAGAAGTCAATTAGTTTCCTAGGAAGCCAAAGTTATTAATCTAGCATAGGAAAGAAGCTTAGCGCAAGAACAAGGAAAACTTCAAATTTCTTGATAAAGAACATATTAGAGAAATGCAATATATTAGCCCAACAATAGCAACTAAACTTAATAGCATACGCACGATGTTTTATCACATCAATTAAGATCAATGATCGTTAACTCATCGCAATGGTCGATTTTGATGCGATAGATAATTTTATAATTAGAGCTCTTGTTAAGAGGAAAGAGTACTCTACTTAAAGAAAGCCTAACGCATATAATCTAATAATTATAGATAGAAACTTATTACTCGACAAGAATGAAAAAGTAAATAAAGAGACAAAATCACTATTAGTAGCTATTTAGCAACATCACAAGAAACTAATTTTTAATATAGTGAAAATAATTATTTATAATATCGTTTTAGAAATGTCTTGATTGAAGCAACACAATTTAAAAGTTGACTAAAATATATAAGTACTTAGATTCGCACAATGTGATCACGTAATTCATATTTAATCTACGCATCAACAACGTTTAATAATAGATAAAAGAACAAGTTGAAAATCGATCGCAAGTAGCGAGTTTGCATTTTTGCAAAAAAACGATCTAATAGAGTTCGACTTAACAAGCATTAACAAAAATTAATCGAATTATAAAGTTAAAATAAGTGAAAAAAATTACGAATTTTTTGAAAGTTTTAAACTATTTAATACAACGAAGAAATCGCTAAAGTACGTATCACAAATATATAACAATTAAGAGCATTTATTTTAAAAAAAGAAAACGACAAAGACTTTTCTTAAACATTAATTGTAAAATTATAAAATTAGACTTAAACTAAATAAGCAATTTACGTTTAAACTTATATATGCTTTATTTAAGAAAAAGCTTAAAGAACTTCGCGAATATCTAGCAAAAAACGAAAAAAAAAGAATTTATTAAAAAATCTTAATTATAGACAAGATATTTAATTCTCTTTGTATTAAAGAAGAATAAAACTCTTCGTTTATGTGTTAATTATTAAAAGCTAAATAATATTACGATTAAAAATTAATATTTACTATTTAATATTAACGAACTTCAAAATCGACTATTTAAAGCGAAGTACTTTACTAAATTGAATTTACGAGAAGCGTACAACTAAATTAGAATAAAAACAAGAAAAAAGTAAAAGATAACTTTTCGTATACAATATAAATTATACAAATACACAATAATGTCGTTCGAATTCACAAACGTCTTAATAATGTATTAAAAAATAATTAATGATGCATTACGATAATATTTGAATCAATTTGTCATAACATACTTAAACGACATCATAATTTATTCGAAAATTTTAAAAGAGTATATTAGTTATGTTTTCAAAGTATTAAAATGTTTAAACATAAAAAACTTACATTTTAAATTAAAGAAATGCGAATTTTATTAAAAGAAAATTAATTTTTTCGAATTTGTCGTTGAACGACATAAAGTACGCATGAATTCTAAAAAATTACAAGCAATTAAAGAATAAAAATCATCGACAAATGTTAAAAAAGTACAATCTTTTCTAGATTTCATAAATTACAACAAGAAATTTATTAAAAACTACTTAGTAAACGCAATATTATTAACGAATTTTACGAAAAAAAATACGTTATAATTATAAGAATTCGCAAAAAAGAAATCATTTTAAAATCTTAAGCTAAAATGCTTAAAAAAGTCAATATTAAAAATGTACGATTTGCGATTGTTAAGCAAAATTGAAATTAACGCATTAAATCTAGTTATTAATGCATGCTTTAATTAAAGACATGAAGACATATAACATCTAGTGACATATCTCTCGAGAAAACTCTCGTTAATTAAACAAAATTATGACGTTCACAATAAGAAACTACTAGCTATAGTAGTCTCCTTAAAGTTATAAAGAGTATACACAAAAGAATTATTAAAACTTACGATTCTTACAAATTACAAAAATCTTGTGCACTTCACTATTACGAAGCAATTAAACAAAAGATAAGTACGATAATTAAAGAGACTTAAACAATACAAGTTTAAAATACAATATATCTTAGACAAAGATAATGACAAAGTAGACGCACTCAACAAAAGAAATAATTATATAAAAACGAAAAAATCGTTTAATTACAACATACTTAAGATTAATAAAAACGAATCATTATTAATAAATAAATACGAACTAAATGCTACATTACAAATACTTCAAAATAATACGAAAAAGTTTTTAATAAAAAAAGAAAAACTTCAAATATTTATTAATAAAATCGACGAATATATAAAAGAGCATTATGACGAATCACTACAAAGACATCTAAGAGTGACGAAAACTCTTTAGTTTTTACGCTAGCATTGTTAGTTCTTATAGATGAGACAAGTTGTTAAAACATACATTAAACGATGCTTTAGCTATTAGTAGAACAAACATAATACATATGCGAGTTATAACGAAATTTAATATTAAGAATTATTTAAATCGTTATGAAATGAAGTTACGATAAACTTTATTATCAAGTTGTCGAAGTCGACGAACTTAATAATTGAAGATAAATATAATTCGATACTAGTAATGATTAATAAGCTTATTAAGTACTTACATATTATTGTATGCAAAGAGAAGTTTATCGCAAAACAACTAAAATACATTATATTAAATCGACTTATATAATATCACGATATACTTAAGAGATTAACTAGTGACAAAGACAAGTTCTTCACGTCTAACTATTAAAAGACATTTCTTTTAATGTTAGATACGAGATTTTAAATATCTATTGCCTATTACTTAATTACGAATAATTAAACAAAAAAACGAATTAGAGTCTTAAGCAATATTTGAGACACTACATCAACAATACTTATAATAATTGAATATTATTTCTATTTATGACACAACTAGCACTCAATGCTAAGGTTTCGAATATCATTAAAATAACTTCATTCTTCGCCAACTATAACAAGAAATTAAATCTCTTCAAAGAAGAGCGCACGCATTTGTTAGCGCAATTAATTATCGAAAAAGTAGCGACGTTAAAAAAGATACACGACAACATCTTAAAAATGCAAGAAAGATCGATCAAATATTAAAACAAGAAACGAAAAACGACATCTTAACTAAAAGAAAGAAATAAAATATATCTTTTTACAAAAAATCTTAAAACAAGAAAGCTAAGCAAGAAATTAAATTATGTTAAAGTCGAATCGTTTCTCGTTAAGAAAGCTAAGAAATTAATCAATTACGAACTCGACTTATCTAAGAACGTTAAAATATTTTTAGTATTTTATATCTCATTGTTAAAGTTAGTAGACTTAATCACATCTTTATAGAACACATTTTATTTTTATTCGCAAGAAAAGAATCAATTCAAAATCGAGAAAATTCTACGACAAAAAGATCAAAAGTATCTTATTAAGTAAAAAAAATATTTTACTTCGAAAAACATTTAGAAATCAAAGAAGAATCTTAATTGCTATTAAAATTTTCTAAAGAAATTTTATTAAAATAAGGCATAAAAATAGCATCTTAATTCTAATTAATCGAAAGTTAAAATTGTTCGAATAATACGTTAAACAACAACTCGAGAGTCTTTGTAACAAATTCGACGAAATGTGCTTCATTCATCTTTAAATCGTTAATGTTTTTTCATTTCGTTACAATCATTTCTTTCTTCTTATTCTTCAAAAAATCTAGTTGTTTTTCTAGTCGACTTAGCTTTGCATGCGCATCGCGCACTTCTTTCTTTAAACGCATTCGCTCTTTATAAATTCGTTTAATTAATGTAAAAGAAATCGTTAAATTATAATCATAATTAGATCGCACACACTTTACACACTTTTCAAAATCATTATTTACACAATAAGCTTTACTAGACATCGTACAATTACGACAAGAACGCATCGCTAAAGATATTAAACTTAAAGCGTCAAAAAGATCTTTCTTTCGAAAGAAGAAATTTCTAGTATTAATTTTTTTTAAAGGCATAATAAGAAGACATTGAGTTTCGAGACGAAAACTTTAAAAAAAAAAAAAAATGTTACGAGCTTATTAAAGCTATACTAGTGATTTAGGTTCTACGCCTTTGGACGAATCTATTATTATGCTCATTATACTTAAGAAGCGAGCAATCTAAGTATGATGTTTAATATGTTTGACGAACGAACATTGCGAACAATTATGTTCGCTATGTTTAACAAATGAGCAAAGCGAGCAATTAGTATTTTCTTAGTATATAGAAACTAAAATACGACTCTCTTATAAATCGTGTTTAACTTATTATAGATTTTTACTTATTGTTACTTTAGTTCATCGAATCTCTTTTAAAATTTATTAAACATAGAAATTGTCTATAGTTGCAATCTTTTGTTATCAAGTAATTGCTTACATTGTCTAAAGACGTCTACAAATCTTTTTAATAGCACAATCTACTCTAATATCTTCGAAGGAAGTACTAGCGTAATAGTACTTAAGACTTAAATTAATTGCTTAAATTAAATTCTATTTGCAATTTTGCGACAAACAATATTTATAACTTTAAATAATATATATATTAATACAAATTAACAAAAGATTACAATATTAATTTAAATTACAAAAAGAATCTTTGTATTTGTTTTAGTCGAGTCTAGTTATTAAAGAGATTTAGTATATCGACAATTGTACTTATTTGCGATGCGTTACTATAGAATTATTTCTCAAAAATTAAGTAAAAAAGATGTTTTTGTAAAACTAGCTATTATTGTAGAAGTTACAAAACTAAACAATTTAGATAATTTTGCGTAAATTTTAGAGTTTCAATCTTTAAACATTTCGACTTTGAGACAATATTTCAAAATCGCAATTTTAAAAACTACAATATTAAATGTTCGATTATTGTTTATAACAACAAAGCAATCTTTAACGAAAATTGATCGATGCGAGCTTTCTCGCGTTCAAAATTATCAAGAGAATTATATATATTTTTACTTGTCTCATTTGCATAAGATTAGAAACAAATAAATCAATATTATAACGTTATTTTTTTAGCTAAGATCTATATATTACAACTTTTTCGATTAATTTAGCAAAAAGCTATTAAGATTTTTGCATTGTTAAAACGCTTTTAAAGTTAAAAATTATATTATAAGAACTAATACTACGCAAGCGATACTTAATATTAAAGAGAAACAACGAAAAGTTAATATAAATAAAGAAATTATTAAAAAGAGACAAAATTGTCAAAAACAAAGTTGACAAAAGATTGCATAAAAAGTCAATTTATTTCGAAATTTTAAATAAATACAAGAGCAAAAATGTTAAAAGCTTGTTGTTAAAAAGCAAATTTTAAATAAGTTAAATAAAAGTTGCAATGTTAATCGATAACAAATTGCTTAAAACATAAATCTTTTCGAAATACAACAACGACAATACGTACTTAATAAAAGTGCGCTTAAAGTAACTTTTATAGAGTTTATTGCTCAAAAACAAAGACAAAAACAAGAAAAAAAAGCGATTGAAACGCATAAAACTTAACTCAAAGCTAAAAAGCAATAACAAAAGAATTGTTAAATAGAGCTTAAAACATTTGCAAAACATTTGTTCGAAACAAAACGAATTTTTTACAATAAGAAAAGAGATTTATTTAACTTTGATCAAAGAATATTAGAGCAAGAGAATCAACGAAATCGTGATAATTTTCAAAAAAAAGAGAAAAAGACGCTCAATAAAGAAAGTCTTCGCGATATAGCAACAAAAGATACGAGATAAAAGTCATCAATTCTAGCGATCAAATTTAAGAGATCACAATTTCGAAAAGATAAGACGAATCAAGCTAGATCGCTAGAAGACGCAAACGATAAAAAAATCAAATATTTCTCTTAACGACGCAAAAAAGCAAAAAGTGAAAAGAATGTTAACTATTAACGAAGAGAACGCAAGTTAATCGAATGAAAATTTTAACGTCTAAATTAATCTTTTATAGACAATTACATTCCTTTTAGCTTTTATTAACATTCGACAAACAATATATTTTGAACTAGATAATTGTTAATCTTAAGCAACAATCTTGCAAATCAAGTAGAAGCTCTTTATCTACAAGTCTTTATTTATTATCTTAATTCTCACGCATCTACGAAAACTATCGTAGAGACAATATCCATCGTAGAGACAATATCTATTGTAGAGACAATATCTATCGTAGAAGCAATATCCATCAGAAGCAATATTTATCGTAGAGGCAATATTCATCGTAAAGGCAACGTAGAGACAATATTCATCGTAGAAGCAATATCTATCGTAGAGACAATATCTATCGTAGAGCAATATTTATCGTAGAACAATTCATCGTAGAGACGCAATCCATTGTAAAGACAATCTATCGTAGAAGCACAATTCATCGTAGAGACAATATTTATCGTAGAGACAATCTATCGTAGAAGCAATTCCTATCGTAGAGACAATCCATCGTAGAGACAATATTTATCGTAGAGACAATATTTATCGTAGAAGCAATATATCGTAGAAGCAATCCATCGTAGAGACAATTTATCGTAGAGACAATCCACCACACGTAGAGACAATTTATCGTAGAGACGATTCATCGTAGAGACGATTCACCATAGAAGTCAATTCGTACCAAAATAACGATTGAGACGAGCTCGAATAAGACTTTTTCTTCGTATCTCAACTCTATAATACGATGCCATTTCCACTTTTTTCGCATCAAAGTCTTGTCTTGATTTTTGACGTATAAAAGAGTGTAAGTCGCCACGCCAAAGACATAAATACTTAGGGGCTAGGAATTAGAGATAGTGTAAGAATTGATTGAAAGTGTATCTTTGTACCTTACTTATCTAGTAATAATTTTGGCGCATAGAGTTGACGCTTATAATCTTGATTTTTGCACAATAATCACTAGCGATTTCATTATCAAGTGGATTGTATTACTAAATAAATAGAAGTATTAGTTTTAAAACGCGTTTGTTTGTCTCGCACTAAGAATGGAATTTAACTTAATCAATAATCGTTTGCACTCAACGCTCTTTCTTTTTTATTATTTAAGTCTAAATATCTTGATTCTTTTACGTTTGTCTTCGAATTGTTATGCAATCTAATATACAAGCTTCAAGATCTTTAAAATCTCTAAAAAGACTTTTTAAAAACGCTTCTAATTGTTAACTTGCGAATAAGTACGTTCGATTGTCGCTCTTTTTATCGCCAATTTTAATTGACAATTTTCGAAATCGTTATTTTAACAATTTCTTGTTGCAATCGAAGTCTAAAAACTATTTGCAACAAACTCTTAAATATCTTTTTAACTATTTGTCTCTAAGCAAGCATTTCTAGCTTCTAGATCGTCTTTTCGAAGTTTTTTATTTAAACAATTATTTTAGTTGTACTTTATTGCGATCAAGCTTTGCGAGATGTCGCAATCGTAAAAAATTCAATTCTAATTGCGCATCTACAAGCAAGCACTATTAACTACAATCGTTATTTTTCTCGTCATCTTTCTTATTAGTATTTTTGCTAGCATTCGTACTAATTTAGATCTAACTCTTTAAAGTTCTTTGCTTAAACAATTATCTAAGCAAACGTTTATACAACGTTTTGCTAAACTTCTTCGATCGTAACTAGCTTGCGTCTACAAACTAACGCACATTTTAATTTACGTCGTTAATAGCTATTAGTTAAATGTCGCAACAAAATGCACAAAATTTTAGAACAAACTCGATTTCTTCTTCTTAGAATAAAAGATTTAATACGTCAAATTCTATATATTGTTCGACACTTTTTAGAAATTGTATTATTATTAACAATACAAAAAGACAAATATTGTTAACAATTAAAAATTTAATAAAGATATATATTCGAAAGCGACGCTTATCTTTACAATTAAAGCAAGAAAAAAGATTTAAGATAATAAACAAAATAATAAAACTTTAAGACAAAGTCGAATTTATCGTATTAAATATTACAAAGATCTTAGCATTTTCTATTAAACATTTTAATTTTGCAAAAAAACGCAATACTATTTAGTTTATCAAGTTGTTGCCAATTAATTCGCGATATTTATACGAGCTTTTTGCGTCGAAATCTAATCGCCATTACGAATATCTCACGAAATAAGAATTCAAATAAATCGACGAAAAAATTGCTATCGTTGATTATTAAGTAGCACAATTATATACGCAATCAACGAGAGAAATTTTTTTTTTTTTTTGATAATCGAGATTAAGTTCGAAACGACTAACAACATATTATATACAACTAAAAGTCAAATTGCGATTAATAATGCTTATAGTGTTCACGCATTGCGTTAACTTCTTTCACAAGTCTATTTTTTCAAAATTTTATCAAGTATCGATTTCGTTGTTTTTACGATTGCAATTAGTTAAAGAATTGTCGTGTTTTACGTAATTTAATATTTCTTAAAGAACGACAACATTTATATATTTTATATTGACACTTTAATCTTTATAAAAAAATTCGACATTTAAGAATGCTTTAATTTTATCAAAAATATTGTAGATTATAATTTACAAATTCGACAATTAATTATTAGAGATGCGTTAAAAGCTTTGCATTTTATTTTATAGCAATAAAAAAAAACTTAATTTGCTAACATTATTAAGAACATAATCGAATTATTTAATAGTAACAATAAAAGATCTAGCAAAACTTGACAAATATAGCAAGAAATAATTAGAATAATAATCGAGCTCTTGTTTTTCTTATTTTAATTATATGTAATTATTCGAAGATTAACGCGTTGCAAATCTCGATTACTCTTTATTAAAATCTAGCTATCGTTCGATCTATTGCTCGATTCACTTTTCGATACGTACTATTATTTATCGCGTATTTATTTATCTTTATGCAACACAAAAATAATTGTAACTTGCTAAGTTCGTTTTGTTTTTCTTCAACATTAACTTCGTTAAGATTATCTTATTATTAATTAAACTTCTAAATAATTGTTTGTCTAAATACACTTGCAAAAGAACTAATAAGTTAATTAAAACTATAAAATATTAGATACAAGATTGCAACTAATTTTAATCAATAGTATCTATAGTCGTTATAGATTCGTATAGAAATCTAGATTCTTCAATATTTTTGTAAGTATTGTCGCGTATCGACGAGAAAGTCTCAATCAAGTATAATGAAGTTCTTTTGATAGATTTTCTTTACGCTAGAAATATAGCTTGTAACATTGCTATACTTCTCAAGATTAATTATAATCTTCGAACAAATTATTTTGAAATATTTCAAAAATTTTGTTTAAGTCTTTTGTGTAGAATGTTGTTGCAATATTAAAAAAAGAATGTAATCTCTTTAAATAAAAAAAATTGTCAACATTATTTTTACTCTTTATATAGATTTTCGAATTATCTTTATTGTAATTAAAGAGAAAATTTATATAAAGTAATATTAAGTTCAAACTTAATTTAATTTTATTAATAAAGATTCTTCAATAAGATTTTTTTATTCGCATATTTTCTAGAATTAAATGTTGAAGTTTTGAAATATTAAAGAAGATTAAAAGAAGATCTTTGTTTATTATAATATTGTTATCAATTATTAATATAAGCAAATTAAGAAAGCGACATTGTAACAAAAAATAATCGATTTAACTTTTAAAGACAATACAATTATATATAAGATACAAACATTCTAGACACTCGATTTAAGAAAGGAAATTAATTATCGCTTTCGTTAACTAATTCTAGCATGTAGTTAAACGCAATTTGCGTAAATGAGTTAAAAAGATAGACATCGTAAAAATAATAAAAGTTAATTGATCGGATTCAAATAATTTTAGAAATTAAATGTCGTATGTTTTGTCGCAAGCTTTTATTATTAATTTTTGCGCTCTAAAATTATTGCTACTTAAGAGCATTATTATAAAGTCAACGAAAGTCTCTTCAAAGAACAACTTTATTCGCGAAGATCGCAAAAATCGAATCGTAACACGACTATATTATAGATTTAGTTAAAATGTGTTATATGTTTCTCTATTTAATAGATAGCTCTTTTAATTGCTTTTTTAGCAACAAATCTTCTTTAACTTCTAATCTATAATAGAACAATTACAATAAGTGAAAGTTACTTTTCGAAAATTAAGTGCGTGTCGAAGCACTTGTCGAAGACAATTTTAAATATTGATTGAATTCTATTAAGCGATTAAAGCACGATGTTATTTATAAGCGCGATTTCGATGCTTCTTGTAAATCGAGTGATTCAATAAAAGCTTTGTGAACGTATTCGACGCTTTGCGCAAGTTTCTATTATAATTAAATTGTTTCAATTTTTAATATTTTAAAAATAATATAATTACGATACGTAAAATTGATTCAAATCTTTGTAGCATCAAAGTAACAATAATTAAATGTTATAAATTAACGAAAAGAAAAATAGAGTTAAAAAGAGAGTAATTTACAAACTTAACAAGTTGACTATATGTAAAACGCAAATGCTTCAAATCTTGTTTTGATAAATATTTGATAATATTTTGTAGAAGCTCGAACGCAAGTATTTTTAATGTATCTTTTTTTATGTGTTTTGCGTTAAATATTATTGAAATGTTCTACTACTAATTGTTGCGTTGTTTCGTAACGCATATATTGTAAAAGATTTATAAACATATATCGTAAAAGATTTGTAAACGTATATCGTAAAAGATTTGTAAACGTATATCGTGAAAAATTTGTAAACGTGTATCGTAAAAGACTTGTAAGCATATATTGTAAAAAATTTGTAAACATATATTGTGAAAGACTTGTAAGCGTGTATCGTAAAAGATTTGTAAGCGTATATTGTAAAAGATTTGTAAGCGTATATCGTAAAAGATTTGTAAACGTATATTATAGAAGATTTGTAAGTGTGTATTATAAAAAGATTTTAATTTTGTACAACGTATTATGAAAAAGCTTATCTCTATTAATAAAATTTTACGCTCGTTGTATCTAAAGATTTTTGATAACTATTATAAATTTGCTTCAAACAACAAAGATTACTAATCAATCGAAAGACTACAAAATTGTCTAATTTCTCTCGATCTATATAGCAAGAACGAAAAATAAAATAAGTAAAAATCTAAATAAATTATCAATAATCGAAGTCTTTATTTGCGAATAGAGCAACGTCGATTAGTACTTCTATAAAAACGACTCAACTTCTAGTCTATTAGATCAATATCTTATGCAAAATTAAGTACTAATTGTTGTCTTATTATTTAAAAGACGATTAATTTACGAATTTAAGTTATAAATGCGAGACAAAAGCTCTCGATACAACGTTTAACAAAAGTTAAGTATCAAAAATAGCACTATTAATAATTATTATTCATTAGACTTTTTTAATTATAATTGAAACGACAATCTTAACGTCGTTATTAACTTATTTCGCAATAAGATAAATCTACTATTTCGAGTAAACTTTAGCTAATCTTTTTTTGTGTTAAACAACGTCTTTGCTAACGAGATCGCTATGCAAGCGATAATAAAAAAACTTAAAAAAAGATCAAGATGTTTCGAGATCTCGCAATCAAGATATACAAGCTTATTGAGTCAATAAAACGACTCAACTAGAATAATCTAATCTACATGTTCGTTTGTTAATCGTTGATGCTATACGAACATATAATGTCGATATGCTACATCGCTTGCTTTATTACTTAGACACGCATATTTACTCAAAATTATTACAATTATAACGTGAAACAACTTTATCTTTACGAGCAATGCAATAAGACTAATAAATAAGCTTTTACAAGTAATCTATTAACGACAACTGCACCCAAAATGACTAAAATCTAATTGCGCTCAATTTGATTAATACACAAAGTAATTGCGTTCGATTTAATTAATATTTAAGATTTATATTTTTTCTAATTTTGCAATATAAATTGTGATCGAAAGCTAGTTGTCTGCAACGAAAAGTTTATCTACGCAAATTAATCTTATATACTCGAATTATATAACTTTTAAAAACTACAAAATTAGATATTGTTGTCAAATTTCTTTTGCAAATTGAATGCGAACAATAAATAAAAATATTTAAATCTTGCGTTATTAAATATTTTTGAGCTTTGTTTATTATGTTGGAAGTTCGAATGTACGTGAATTTTCTTTTATTAATAAATTTTCTTTTATTACTAAGACAAAAGATGCACAACAAGAGATTACACTTTAAAGAAAATCGATAATTTAAATTTTTAAAAATATTTTTAAGAGCGATCTTAGTTTTTAATTTATTATCGTTCTTCGAAATTGTTATACGTTTTCGACATTCTTGTCGTTTGTACAAAACAATTCGAACTTCGATAATCTTAAGTCTTCGATTATATTTTTCTTTCTTAATAAATTGAAGAATTAATTAACAAATCAACTTAATAAGTTGAGTTTGATCTCTAATTTTATGTCGAGTATTTGTTTTCTTATTATTTAAGATTTGTGTTGCGATTTTAGAGCTATGTGTCTTAAACGCTATTGTGTTACAATTTCGAAAATGTCGTTTTTAATATTTCTTAAATTTCTTTTGTCTTTAAATCTCTTTTGCAATATGCAACATTATATCGATCTTTTGTTTTTTTTGCATTTATAAATAATTTTGTAAAATCGTTTTTACGAAGTTAAAGCTTGCTCGAAGCTATTAGATAAGTTTTGCACTCTTAATTTTTAAAAGCTTAACGATCGAATTAGTATAAATTTCTCGTGTTTGTTCGATTGTCAATTTAGAGAATGCATTTGTATCGACGTTTAGAATTATAAGTCTAAACAATCTCTATATAATATTATTGAACAAACAATCAAAAAAGATTATTTGTGTGTCAAATCGAACTTCTTAATCTAAATAGTATCGAATTGTATTCGAATTATAATTAAATATTTAATTTCGTACAAAGAAAGAAATTTTGTTTAAACTTGTTAATTAATTGTTGATCAACATTATGTCGAGACGATTGCAATTTATTGTTTACAACATTGATCAAATTTTGTCGAAAAACGTATTAAGTAATCGAATCTTTCAATTTAACGTTTTGATTCAAATATTTTAGATATCGAAACTAAGTGCTAGCTTTTAACAATTTACGCACAAGCGTTCAATAGTCGTCGCGCTTGTATCTCGATTAACAAAAAACAAATATATTTTGTTTTTGTTTTTTAATTTTTAACAATATTTCATGTTTGTTATTAATAAACAAGAGTATTTAAGAAAGTAAAATATGTTATGTACGTTGTTCGCAATTTTGACTTCAAAGACGATGTCGTAAATAGCTATTGTTAAGAAATAATTAAACAAACAAAACAAAAGAGTCTTTTTCGCTTCAATAATAAATTACTTTTTATCGATAGTTGTTATTAGAAAGTAATGAGACTCAAATTAAAAACTTATTTGCAAGAATTTCTTTTCTTATTCTTTGTGTAAAGAAGTTCAATCTTTACGAAAAAAACATTAGATTTTGTCGAATTCTTATTAAAAATAATTCAAAATTCAATATGTCTTCAAAGCAAATAGCGAGTCTTATTATAATTTAAGTTATTCTTTTTATTGATCGAGATATCGTTTTTCTCGTTTGTATTTATTATGTTTTCGTTATTTAAAATGTCAATTTCTTTATTCTTTATTAGATTGAATACAAATAAAGAATTTTTTTTTGTATTTTTAAAAATAATTTTTGTATTAAATATTGATATAAATCGACAATCTAAATAAGTTGCTATTAGAATTTTAATCGAAACATAGAGACGTTGTTGTTCGTTAGCAAAGCTATACTCATTCTTAATTCAATAATATTGAAGAAAATAATAAATATTTTTCACGCTAGCTACATCTCTTTTCTTTTGAAAATTACAAAGCTTTTTGTGCTCTACAAGTCTTTGTTTAAACTACACTTCGATTAGTCTTATTAATCTTTAAATAGAGATATAATTAAAAATTGTATATTGATTACTTTATTGTAAATTGCAAAATTCAATACTTTATTATATGTGTAACGTATATGTATTTTAAGTGTTCGTCAATAGATGCTAAGATTGTCGCTAACACGCAAATTTAACAACTCGCAAATATATTACTTTAAAAATAGATCGAAGTCTTTCGCTTCAAAGAGCTTAAAATTTTTTTAAAAATCTTGATTCAAATTCTTGCAATATCTAATTTTACAAATTAATTATTTTAAGCAAAACAACAAGATCTTGACGTATTTGCTTTATTTCGACAACACAATTGCTTTTAGCTTGACTATATTATTAGCGTCTATGCTTGAAGTAAAATCAAATTGTGTTAATTGCTTTTGACGTTGTCGATAGTAAATCGAAGACTTGTGACCAAAATAAATGACAAGCATAGTAATAGACAATATAGTAAAAGATCAAAAGAACAAGTGCGCTAAGCTCTTATATATGTGCTAACGATAAAATTTCCTAAATTGGAGTCAAATTGATCGCAACTTGAATTACGTGCTTTTGCAATATTTAACAATCCAAGATAGTAATTCTTTTTGTCGACAATCCCAAGAACTTTTCGAGTTTCGAATTGATTTAAGAAGCTTAAACTAGCGTTGTACTAAATCAAATCTAGCAACTTTAACACCAACAACTTATTTTATAATGTTAGATATATATATTTTCTCTTTAATGCGTCTTTAAACTTTTAATCTTTTTGCTTAATTTAGCACAATATACGTAAAATATAAATTTAATATAAATAAAACTTATTTTAGATACAAATTTCTTATTCGAGATAAACTCTAAAATAACAAAATTATAAATTTAGCATATATTTAATATATATAACTTGCAATAGAGACGTCTTTTTAAACTTATAATTTTCGTTTTATTTAGCACGCTCTATATTGAGCATAAACTAAGTATAGATAGAGCTTATCTCAAGTGGGAATTTCTACTCGAGATAAGTTCGTCTCGAGTAAGAAATTTGCACTCGGGATAAGCTATATGTTCCAAGAGACTTTAAATAACAAAACTTTATATAATTTTATTAATAAACAAATTGCAATATTAAAAACTTTTACTTAATTTTTAATCGAGAAAATTATTTTAAAGTCTTTTATAATAATTAAAGTTTTTAAAGCAATTAAAGTAATTAAAGTTTCTAAAATATCTAAAGTATTTAAAGTTTTTATTAACAATATTTAAAAAGTTGTTAACAACAATAGCAAGATTTTAAAAAAAAAATCTTAATATTAATTTTTCTTTGATCTATACAAAACTATAAACAAATTAATAATAAAAAAGAGAAAAACTTAATAATAAAATATATATATATTAATAAGAATAAAAGTAGTTAGACAAAATCAAGAATATCTTAAAAAATATACTTTAATCTAGTATTAAAATCTTCTATAATTTCTTAAAATTCGAAATCTTTTTTATTGTTTTGTTTCTTAATACTTGAAGCAATATCTTATGCGTCGAAGTCTATTGCAAAAGCTAATAGTGCAAAACAATCTACAACAAAGAATAAAATCGCAAAGTCTACTATCATAAAGTTTGTTATTACAAAATTTGCTATTACAAAATTTGCTATTGTAGAGCTTATTATTGCAAAGTTTATTGTTGCATAGACTGATCGCGTCGGGTCGATTAATCGACTCGAATCTTGGCGATTCGAGTTAACTCAACTCGAAAGTCTTGGCGGGTCAATTCCTAATGTTGGAATCGAAAACCGAGTCGGGTCGAGTCGATTCCTAGGGTTGAAATCGAAACCCGACCCGAAAGAATCGACTCGAATCGCCAAGACTATTTAAATAATTAAATAATTTATTAATAGTCAATATATAGTTAATATATGGTCAATAATATTCAATTATTTAAATTATAATAAGGTAATGCATTATAGTAATGCATTACTACTTTTTAAAAAGAAAATAATTAAATCGCACCTATAGGTTCTATAGAGTCTATAGATGCAAATAATGCATTTTATTAATAGATTGCATCTATCAGATCTATAGAGCCTATAGATGCAAATATTGTATTTTATTAATAAATTGCATCTATAAGGTCTATAGGGCCTATAGGTGCAAATATTGCATTTTATTAATAAAATGGTTTATTCTAAAATTAGTAATTCTTGGCATAATGACGTTATTTTTGGTTCCTTGGCAATTCGATTCGATTCCTAATATTGGAATCGAATATCGACTCGGGTCGGGTCGGATCGATTCCAAAATAATAGGAATCGACTCGGGTTTCGAGTCGGTTCCTAGGGTTAAAACCGTCGGGTCGGGTCGATTCCTAAAGTTGGAATCGAAACCTTACCCGACGATTAGTCTATTGTTGCAAAGTCTATTATTGCAAAATATATTGCGCAAAAGTCTTTTACAATAATTTCTTAATTATTAAATAATTTTTACAATAATATTATATTTAATACAAAGAATTTATTTTGCAAATAAGCAACTTTTATACTTATTTTAATATTGAATAGCTACAATACTAGTTAGAGTTAAAGCAATAAAAAATTACAAAATAAAAAATTACAAATAGATACAATTATTGTTTCTAAGAATAAAGTTTTCAACAAATTTAATACTATAATTTGTTAATACTATTTTATATATTTTAAGAAAAATAATAAAAACTAATTTGTTTGTATTATTTTTTCTAATTTTAAAATAAACAATTCTCTCTATTTAAAAACAACAAAGAATATAGAAAAGAACTTTAAGTAATAAAAAACTAATATTCTAAAAATAACAATTAAATTTTCGTAAACTTAAATTCTTTTTAACAAACAAATTAACTTGTTATTAGAATTGTATACTTATAAGAAGTTTAGAAACAAATTGTTTAAACAATTTTAATACAACTAATTAAAAGAATTATTTTTGTTTGAATTTTATATTGTTAATTTTGACAATATAAGTCGAAGAAAAAACCCAAATTTCTTTGCTATAAATTAAATATATTTTATTATAATATTAGTTAATCTTTTTTTGTAAACTTCTTTATTTAGTTGCTAATTCTACAATATTTAATAAATTTAATAAAGACTTTATTAAAAAACTCTGTTTTTATAAAGTATACAAAAGATTATTTGCTTAATATCTACAATAATTTGTATAGCAAAAATAATTTTCCAATCAAAATATAAATTAATATTTAAAGTGCACAATACTATATTAAATTCGAAGCAAAAAAAAGATTTCTATAGATTTTAATTTAAACTTGCATATCTTTTTAACTAATAACAATATAATAGATAACAAAAATTAATAATAACAAATATATATATATATATTAACTTTCTATACAAGATATACAATATTATACAATATATAGCTAAATGTTTTGCAAAAGACTTTCTTAATTTTTTAATACAATACTTTATAATATATTACAACGGTTTATTTCTTTTTGCAAAAGACTTTAACAATAGTTTTATTTGCTTTATTATATTTTTAACTATAATAATAATTTAATATATACAATTTAAAACTATATATTTATATCTTGTATAATATTCTAAAGAACTTTTGTTGTTGTCTTTTATTATTGTTTTTTGTTGATGTTTTCTATTGTTGTCTATTGTTGTTGTCTTTTGTTGTTGTCTTTTGTTGCTATTTTTTGTTGCTATCTTTTGTTGCTATCTTTTGTTATTGTCTTTTGTTGTTTTCTTTTTTGCTCTTTATTAAGCTTTTTATTGTTGCTTTTTATCAAGCTCTTATTAAAGTCTTTTGCAAAGATATTTCTCTTTAATTAATTAATTGTTATTTAGTTAACTTTTCTTGTTAAAGCAATTGTTATACAACAAGAATTAGATTGATTAGTTGTTATTTAATTGATTTTTCTTTTTGGAAGTTTGTTATATAATAAAGAGTAAAATAATTAATTGTTTTAATTGCTATTTAATCGATTCTCTTTTGTCGAATAGCAATTAATCAATCTACTCCTTATTGTATAATAAATTTTTATTAGTTGAAAAACAATTTTTCAATTAATGCTTAACGTAGAATCGTAGTTTAACTAGCGTGCAATCGAAGAACAATTGTTGTACAATTAATATTTTGTTTCTTAGAGAGCTTAGAACGTAGATATTATTCGAGATATTATCAAAGTTAAGAGAGAATATATAACTATCAAATCTTATTTATATGCAAAAACGTTAATAATATCTATAAAAAACTTCTATAATATTATATTGTTTTGTTTTCAATCTACAAAAAACTTATCTATTCGAAATTCTAAATATACTACTAGAGCAATATATAAATAATATAGTTGAAAAATATTATACTACAATTAGAAGTATTAATACAAAGAAAATACGTTTATTGCTAGTAATTATATTTGCGAGATATTTAAAAAGAGAGATATATAAATAAAAAAACAAGTTCTGCGTCGAATAAAATATATTGAAAAAAATATATATTAAAAAGATCGAGTTAATTGTATAATTATAATTTATCGATAAAATTCGATAAAACAAATAACTAACAATATACTATAAAGAGAGTTTAGACTAAATAAAGATTTAAGCGCAATAGTATTGCGTTTTAACAATAAAATACTTAAGATTTTATAAATAATAGATAACGATTGCTAATATAAGAGTTTTAGATTTAATATAAATATAATCTATACAAATAAACTTATAACAACAAATAATATAAACAAGAATCTATTTATAGAAGCAAAGATATTATAAATAAAAATATTAAAAACAAAATTAAATAACTTTTGTTTATATTAAAATATAAAATAAAAAATAAAAAATAATATTGCTATTGTATTTGTTATAACAAAAATATTTAACTTAATTTCTAAATATATAGACTAAGACGCTTTTATTTATAAATATATATTATGAATTAGACAATTTATTAATGCAATACAAAATAAAATTAAAGACTTTAAAATATTAATATCTAAGCTCGAAAATATAAGTATTCGATAATTATTTTGCTTGTTTGTTATATTAATCTATTGTAATCTCTTCGACAAATCAAATTAAACTTTTGATTAAATATATTAATTTAATCGAACAATTTAACTTGTAATACAAATAATATTATTATTTAATTAAATTGCTCGATTAAGCTTAGAAATACTTAAATATTAGATAGAAAAAACTTAGAATACAAAATAAACTCTAATAGCTAGTTTCTACTCTAATACTCTACTAGTATTACAGTAGAAGCTGCACTAGCTGCTCGGAACTAAGCCACAAAATAAAATGTCAATAACGTAAAACAAAAATAAATTAAGTTTAACAATAAATTCTTCTATATTATATTGTATTAAACTAAGATTAACAATTTATTTACAATTGTTTATTTATATTAATATGAAGCTAAATATAAATTATTAAAGTTTTTGATTTTTTTAATTTTGTTAAAGCAACAAATCTTCAGCTTTTAATATAGTTTTGTTCAAATTTTAACAATAAAATTATATTAATAATCTAGTATTTAAATATCTATAAAACAATATTTAAATAGTTATAACTTTTATAATTAAAAATATATTTGTTATTTTTTTTGTTTTGTATTCTATTTTTTTTTTACTAATCTTTAAGTTAAAGAACTTACGTGCAACAATTTGTATTAAACGCTTAACAATAATAAAGTTCAACTTAAATTTTGTATATTTATTAAGATATTTTAATTATAAATATATAGTTTTTTGTTAAAGATAACAACTAATATCTTTAAAGTATATATTTTTGTTTTTAACTAAATTCGACGAAGAGAGTTTGATATATAATAGTTTTTATTTCGAATATACTATAAAATTATTGTTCGACGCAAAAGAAAATAAAGATTAATACAATATTGTAAAGACATTAAATATTTAGAAATATATAAAAAAATAAAAAAACTCAAAATTTTAAATAATATTTATAATAAAAAAGATATAAAGAACAATAAAAAGAGCTTAAATAAAACTTAGCACAATATAGATTTTAAAATAATTACTAGTTTTAAGTTTTCGAAATTAATATTAAAGAACTATATTAAATAATCGAAGACTTTAAGACTTTTAAATATAGATATTTAAAATCTAATATAAACAATAAATTGCAATATATTAATTACAAATACTATATATTTTTATAGAAAAAATTGCTTAAGTCTGCGAAAATCAATACTATATAATCTTACTATATAAGAGAAGATCGAAGAGATAGTTTTACAGACAAGTAAGTCTACAATCTATTTAGATTGTCGAAATCAAATAGATATAATCGACGCAATATTAACAAGTAGTCGAAGCGTTATTAAGATATTTTAATACAAATTAATATTAATTGCAAAGAATATAAAAGCAAAGATATCTATTATAAAGAAACTCTATAAATCTAAAAAGAAAAACGTATTTAAAATTCTTTTGTTAAAAATATTAACAAAGTAATTTGCGTTAACAAAGAAACTAATACAACAAATAGACAATATTCTTGCAAAGAAAATACGCATTAATATAATTTCGATCTTAAAGAAATTAAAAAAAACAATTGATAAACTAAAAAAGAGAAAGAACGCAAAAAAAATTATATAAAAGAAAATTATATAGATTACAATAGCAGAAAATTTATTGTTAACAAAGTAAACAAAGAATTGTATAGATATTTTTCAGTTACTTTTAATACAACTTTCTACAAAAAAAATAGAGATAATAGTATAAATAAAAGAAAAACAAAAAATAAAGAGAATATATAAGATAAATACAACAAAAGTAGTAATATTAATATACAAGTTTAATACAAGTAGAATACTAATAACGCAAAAGAATATAAAAAGTATCTAATATTTTAAAAGAATAATTGTCTTTCGAATAAATAGTAAAAGCAACAAAAAGATTCTAAAGTTAAACAATTTTTAAATAAAAAAATATTTAGTACAACAATTTTGTATTGCAAACGCGCAAGAGTAATAAAATTATAATATTAGAGTTAAAAATATATCGAAGAATATAAAAAAGAAAGCAAAGATAACAGAAAAATTGTGCAAGACAATATATTAAAATATAAAGATAGAAGAGATAACTTAATTTACTAGAGAGAGCAACAAGAAAAAGTATATCTCGATAGTAATATAAATAAATAGTGTAAAAACAACAAACGCTCTTATATAATTAGAAGTAATTTACAAATTAAATATAAAAATTGTAAAATACTACAATATAGATTGCAAAATAAAACAACATATAAAATATATAAAATATAGATATTTTATATATAAATATAAGAATTAGCAACAATATATATATTGCTTACAAAACTATTACTTTAAGCAACATTCTTATTAAGAAAATATATTTTAACAGAATTACAAAATCTGCAAGACATTTTATAAAATATTCGATTTTAAATACTCTAGAAAGCAGAAAGAAAAAATAAGGATTAAAAAAGTAACAAAAATAAAATTACTATATTATATTGTTAAAACAACAAAAATAGAAAAATTCTTTTGTTTAATTTTAATAATGCTAAAAAACGCAATTATATTTATCCAAATTTCGAAAAAGATATTAAAACAAAAAATATTAATAATAGAATATTTAATATAAACAAGAATTATATAAAGCATTTTTATTAATATAAGAAAAAATATAGTTTAGCAATTAATTAAAAAAAAGTGTTTTAATAAATCGATAGCAACTTAATCTACTCTAATAAAATAAAACAATAACAAAGTTGCAATATCTAATTTATTAAATATATTAAATATATTAAACATATTAGATTTATTAAATCTATTCTTTATTTAAAAGACAAAAAGTTCGATACAGATAAATACAAATATTAAGAAAAAAAAATTAAGCTTTGTGTATTGCAATACAATATATACAAATTAAAAAGCAAAATAATAATTGTATTATTGCAGAAAAAAAGAAAGAAAAACTATAATATACTAATAATACAAAAACTATAGTAATATTATATTAAAACAAAAATATACAATCTTTATTGTATTAACTTTACTTTAATAAATAACAAAAAATATATTTGCTTCTATATTAACAAACATATTAATAACAATAACTAATATAATATATAATATACTAAAGATATAGAGATTGTAATATTGCAACTACAATTAAAAAACAATATTACAATATAAAAATTTATAAAAATTTATAGTGTCTACAATTTGTTTTTTGATAATTATAATAATATAATAAATAGAGATAATCTTAATACAATTAAGAAAAGACTAAATATACAAGAAAAAAGTATAACAATAAACAACTCTAATCTATATTATTTTTCTTAAAAGAAATTGTTATATTTTAGACAATATTTGTTATTTAATAACTTACTAAATATAATATATACAATCGATATTATTCTTATATTTTTATTAAATATAATAACAAGAAACTATTAAGAAATACAAACTATTATCGATTTGTCCTTTATTACAAAAAAAATAACAAATCGACTAATATACTACAAAATAAATAAGAAAGTAAAAAATTTGTTAAATTATTTGTTTATTAAAATAATATTAGATTTCAGATTTAAAAAGAAATTTATACAATATTTCAAATACAATTGAAAAATTATAGATAAGAAAAAATTCGACAATATATTAAGAGAGTTTCTATTAAAATTACTATTAAATAGTACAATAAAACAAACAATATTAACAAAACAATATTTGTACTAATAAGAATACTAGAAAAAGCTATCGAAAAATCGACTTTATAAACAAGATTATACCAAAAAATTAAATTAAAATAGATACAAAAATATATTAATATAATTAAAAAAACTAGAAAATTTCGATATTAATATTGTATATTTTGTAATTAAAAAGTATATATTTGAGTATACAATAGAAAGAGCAAGATCTTAAAAAAATATAAAAAAAACAAATTTTGTAATTAGATACAGATCTTAAAAAGTATCTTAAAAAATTTGTTCGAAATAGCTAAGTAAATTAGAAATATAATAGCAAATATATTTATTAAGTTTACAATCTTGTTGTTTAAGACGCGTACAAAACTAACAACAACAACAAAAAATAAAATAAAAACAATTATTTAGAATAATTTTTTTCTCTTGTCTATAGTTTCGATAAACAATATAGAAGATCTTTTTTATCTACTTTTAATTAATAAAGATAAAATAGTATTGCAATATAAGATAATAAAAGCAATATACAAAACAACTTTAAATAAGATATTAGAAATAAATAATATAACTAATAGAGTATTTAGATAGTTTGTTTAAATGGTCTCGAAACAAATACAATCTTTATTCGATAAATATATTTAAGAGAAAGTATAATTGTTTTATTTTAAGAAAACAACTACAATAATGTTGCACAAATTAGATAAAAAAAAAATTCGAGCTTTTATTTTTTAGATCTATTGCGTTGCTTAATATGCTAGAAAAGATACTAAAATTTATAATATCGAAGCGTCTTTACTATATTGTAGAGACGCACAATATATTGTCGAGTATTTAAATAAAAGCTAGAAAACAATATTTAATACATATAATATTACAATTTATTACAAAAAAGATATATATTATATAAAATAGACAAAAGAAAAAAGTAGTATTTTTACTAAATTTAGATATATTTAGCGCATTTAACAATATTTTGCATATTTAATTTCTATATAATATAAAAAAGAAAAAAGTTTCTATTAGATTGCTAGATTAAATAAAAGATTTTCTAAAAAAACAATATATAATTTTAACAATCAAAAATTATACAATAGAAAAACGCAAAATCGATATAAATATCTTGCAAAACTCTCTCTTATTGTTAATACTATATCTCTTCTATAACGCAAATCTTATAGAATAGTATAATAATATTTAATTTCAAATTAGTATTATAAACTTTGTAAATAATATATATATACTAATATACAAAAAATTAATTAAATAGAATTGCAAAATATTAAATTAAATATACAATAAATATAAGCAATATATATATACTTACAACTTTAAATTTGCAAAAAAGAAATATAAGTTAATTGATTTTTTGTAGACTTTAAAGAAATTTAATATAAATATCGATATTATACTAATAGAGTACAAAATAGTTGTTAAACTTAATATAAAAATATTAGAAATTAAACTTAATTTGAAATTTTAATAAAAAATATATTTGCAACAAGTAGAGACAAAACTAATAATTAAATATATGAAAATCTTAATAATCGAGAGCTTTGTATTTAGTATATTTGTAAATATCGAAAAACGTAAATATATAGCAATAGAGAAGTTAATAATTGTATATAATATCGCAATATAGTATACTTTAACAATTAGTAAAGAAGCAAGAAAAGAAATTGTCGAAAAACTACAATTAATATAGAAACAATTATTTTGTTATATTATTAATATCTACAAAACAATATCTATAAAGACTCTATAAATAAAGATAAATATATCTCTTATTAATATTAATTTAGATAAACTTGTATAGAAATTAATAATTACTTTACTATAGATACAAAAGAATTTAAAAAAATAATAGATATTGTAATAGTTTGTATATATAATAATCTTATATTTAAAAGAGAATATTAATTAAGATTAAGAATAACTCTATTGTAGCTAAAAAAAAGATAAATAAAGATAGAGCATATAGCTTATCTCGAGTGCAGATTTTCTATCCAAAACAAGCTTATTTCGAATAGAAATTCTTATTCGAGATAAGTTTTATCTATACTTAGTCTATGTTCAATATAGAACGTATTAAATAAAACAAAGATTATAAGTTCGAAAAAACGTTTCTATTGCAAGTTGTATATATTAAATATATACTAAATCTATAATCTTGTTATTCTAAAGCTTATTTTAGATAGAAAATTTGCATTTAAAGTAAACTTTATTTATGTAAAGTCTATATTTTATATAAGTTGTGTTGAATTAAACAAAGAAATTAAAAGTTTAAAAACAAATTAAAAGAAAATATATATATTGATTATTTCAATATATTAAGTAATTATAATTTTGTTCGATTTCTAAAACTTAAAATAAGCTAAATGTATACTTAACATAATCTATAATTGTTAAAAGAAAAACTATTATCTCGATCTTAAATATACAATTTCGACACGCTTATACGAAATACAATTTAAATATAAATTTAGTATTGTTGTAGTATATATTAAAAATAAATAAAATTGCGCAAATTGTACGTCAAGTCTTTAGTATATTTTGTAAAATTAAAATATAGTTGTTGCGTTTTTTATTTTTATTTTTTCTAACTATTTGTATTATTGTAGCATATACTTTTGATTTTATTAACAAATTTATAACATAAGTCTAATATATTCTTTAGTTTTATTGCTTCTATTATTTTAATATATATTTAGTATAAATATTGTTGCAATCTAGCTTATTAACGTTAGAGTATATTACAACAATTCTAATATAACAAATGCGCAAAATTTGTCTTTTTTAAAATATTATTATAGTAAGCATAATATATACGACACTTTTGTCTAGTATATATTAATTATATACTTAAGAATTTTTCTCTAATTCGAATCTTAATTTTGTAATTAAATATAAGTGTTTAATTATAATACAATTCTATATTAAATATATATTAAGTCTATATTTAATATATATAAAATTCAACTAAATAGATAGCAAATTTAATAAAAAGATATTTTTTATTGTAATTTAGTTTATACTAAGTATTAGCAATATCTGTTATTAAATATTCGAAAAATAATAGACAATCTATATATAGATTTGATTAGAATTTAATATATATTAAATATTATTAATTGCGTTAAATTCTAAAATTTGAATTGTTTTTTTAAATATAAATATATAAGTTGCATAAATTTAATTGCAACTTTGTATATATTAAGTATTAGCAAATATAATTGTACAATAACATTAATTAATCAAATATATAAAATAACTTTTATTGCTCTTAATTGCTAGTTATTTGTATATATAATTGTAGTTTTATTTATATTTAATATATATTAAGTCGAAATTAAAATTAAATTACACTATTATTAAAAAACATATTATATTGAAACGAATAAACAAATATTTTAATTAATTATATATAATATATACGCTAAGTATATGCAATTGCAAATTTAGATACAAAAAATATTTCTTCAAATATATATTATTTTGAGAAAAAATATATATCTCTTTTATATTTAATATATATCTAATTTATGTTAATTTAATACTATAAAGCTTTGAATTAAATTTAAAGAATAGCAAAATACAAATTATTCTACAAAGTCGAAGTATAACTTCTATATATTTTGTTTAAGCTAAATTTATATTTTGTATAGACACAAATATATAATTAATATAATTATCTATTAATATGCAAACGATATAAAGTATATTATATAAGCTAGATTAATATTAAGTATATATTAAGCTTATATAAAACAATTGTTATAATCAAAAATTTGCAATTGTTTTTAATATATATTTCTATTGCAAAATAAGCTTATTTTATGTTTATTATATATTTAATTTATCTTTTATTTTCTTTGTTCTTATACTATATATATAAATGTTTATTTTGTAATTTAAGACTTTAACAACGCATTAACTATATATAAACTCGACTAATATTAAATTTATATTAATACAATTTTTAGAGTTACTAATCAATTATTATTTATTGTTTTTTTTCGAGTATTTGTTTCTTGATTTAAAGAATTTTTGCAAAAAGTATATTTCTAGTTTAATTTTAAAATATACTAAGTTTATGCTAATTTATTTTTAGCGCTCTACTAGTACTTTGATTAAAAAACTTTTTTTTGTATATTTTATTGTATTGATTTATACTTAATATATGCTTAAACTATGCGCAAATTAATATATTTATTACAAATATCGAATTTTCGAATAAATTATTTAATTATATTTTAGATTTAATTTATACTAAGTATATATTAGTATTAAAAAAGCGTAAAAAAGCAAAGAAATCTTGTAATAATAATATATTTAAGATTTTAAGAATTTTTAAAAATTTATGTTTTATTTATGTTTAGTATATGCGTAATTAACAAAAAAAAGTTGCTTATAATAATAAAAAATCAAATATAATAATTGACTCTAATAAAAGAGTTTAAAACTTATATATATTATATTTATATTTACTATATATATAGAAGAAAATTACAATACTTTTTTTAATTTGAACAAGAACAAGTTTTACTTATTAATTTACTATATTAAAATTATATTAAAATTATATTTAACAAATGTTTGCGTTTTAATTAATATTCTAATAACAAAGAAAAGTAAAATATTATTTGCGATTTTATATTATGTCTATAATATATGTATGCTAAGTTTATATATAGTTAATCTTTTTTAAATAGATTTATTTTTGTTAATAACAAAAGTTAATACAACTATTTTTTTATCTATATTAAAATTATACTAAGTCTATATTTAATTAATACAATTATTACGAAAACTATTGTTATATCTACAATTAAAAAAGACAAAAATTAAATTGTTTTTTATTGTGCATATTATATATATGCTAAGTATAAATTAGAACAATTTGACAACAAGAAATTTTTAAATTTGTTTAATTGAATTTTAGACTTAGTATATACTATATATAGTGCTTTAATTTGTTTCGATTAATTGTATGCTTTCGATTGTGTCTAGTATATACAATATAGACAATTAAATATTTGTTTTTTCGATTTCGATTTAACAAAATAAATTGATATCTATTATATATTTTGCTTTTGCGTAGCTACTATAACAACTATATCTTAATAGAAATTTCTTTTTTGCAAATTAATTTAAAATAAAGTATAATCTATATTTAATATAAAATCTCTTTATACTTTTTTTAATTTTGAATTAAGATTTTTTTTTAACTATGTTCAAATATATATTAAGTCTATATTTTGTCTATATTTGCTATACATTTATTCTATTTATTATTTTGATTTTGTGTTTATTTTTTTTATTCTAAATATAATTTTTTATAAGATAAAGTTAAACAAACAATTATAATAATTTGTTGCGTTGTTATACTTGTTAGTTCTACAAATAATATAAATATCTTATATATAATTTTGTTTTTAATTGTTTCTTTTTGATTTTAAATCTTTTAATAAAGTAATAAATCTTTTTTCAAACTAATGCTTAACATAAATTTGATATATGTTAAATTTATATATAGTCTTTCGAATTCAAACAAAAGCTCTTGAATTATTAATATTATATAATATTTGTAAAACGAAAATATAAATTTATAAGCTAGTTTATCTTTGTTGTTGTTTTAATTGTTTAATAGATATTGTTAATGTGTTTATAATAAAATTATATTTAAAGTATTTTTTGTATTGCTAGTAATGTCGAATTTTTTTAATTTAACAACTTTTTTTGTTAATTTTTTCTTTTTTTTTCTAGAAGTTTGTTATGTTTTTGACGTATATATTGTATGCGTTGTTTTTGTACTTAATTTTTAATTTAATATTTCAATAGTATTGTTCTATATTTTTTGCTTAATTTTAATATATTGTTTACAAAGTTTAAGTCTAATTTATATTTATTCGAACTAAACAACAATATATATCGAGTTAATACTTGATGTTTGCTTTTTCTAGATAGTGTTTTTGCATATTGTTATATTAGAAAAGACGTTTTAAAATTTTTATCAAATATATACTAAATTGATATTTAATATTTGTCTTTTCTAAATAGTGTTTCTATATATTGTTGTATTAAAAAAAAATTTAGAATTTTTATCTAATATATATCGAGTCGATGTTTAATATTTATCTTTTCTAAATAATATTTTTATATGTCGCTATATTAAAAAAGATATTTTAGAATTTTTATTTAATATATATCGAGTCAATACTTAATATTTGCTTTTTTTAAATAATGTCTTTGTATATTCTTGTGTTAAAAAAGACGTTTTAGAATCTTTATTTAATATATATCGAATCAATATTTAACGTCAATTTTTTATCGAATAAGTAGTTCTTAAATTGCGACTTTAAAGTATATAAAAAATCTTATTATTAAATTTAAATATTATGTTTATATTAAATTTATACTTAGAATCAAATCTATTAAAAAAGAATATTATATAAGAATTTTTTAAATTGAAAGAAAGATATAAATATTGTTAACAATGCTTTGCAATTCTTTGATTTTTTTATCTATAATTTAATTAATTATTAAGTCAAATTAAATATAAGTTGTATGTATATATTTTTTTTAATTAGTTAAGCAATAATACAATTGAATTTATTGCGATTGCGTCAAATAAATAGAATATTTTTTTTTGTTTTAAAATTGTTCTTTTTAAATATTTTAATAGCGTATTTTCTTATTTTGATATATAATTAATATATATATAATTTAGAACAAATATAAATTCTATCTAAATATAAAAACAAGTAATAATAGTTTTTGTTTCGCGAATTTATTGTCTTAAAAGTAATTGCTTTTTTCTATATTAATATAATTGCAAATTAGCGTTTATTAATACAAAGAAATCTTTAATTTCTTTTTATATAGTTTAACAAAAATTTATTTTGTTTTTCGATATTTAATCTATGTCTTAAGCTTAAAATATAATATATTTATATTGTTTATATATTGTAGTAATTTATTAATAATCTTAATTTTTTAAAATTAATTAATAAAATTAATTAATAAAATAAATTGTCAAATAATTAAAATAACGTTTTCGAAAATTATATTTAAAATATATTCGACAAAAAATCAATATATATTTAAGATATTCGAATTACTTTTAAGAGTTATTAAGATTGTAAAAATATTTCTCAAATTTTAGATAAAATATTAGTAATATCTATATAATTCTAGTATATACTAAGTATATTTTAAGCTTGTTTTTTGTTTATATTTATTGTAAAAGTTCGCAATTCTTTGTTTTTATAATTAATATAAAAAATTTAAATAGTTTAATAAGCAACTTCTTTTAACGCTTTAAATATTTTAATAAATATTGTATAATAATTTTCAATAATTTTTATATTGATTTACGCATAATAGTAGATATTAATTTCTATTATAATTTGAGCGTATATTTAATATATATTGTGTATATATTAAACTTACAATAATAATTCTTGTTTTAATTCGAAATACTATATAAATTTGTTTTGTTTTAAATTTGTTTAAATATAAGATTTATTTTCAGATATAATTAATTTATAAAGATTTTAGTTTAAGTATAAATACAATATATAACAATATATTGTTAAAGATTTTTGTTAAGATAAATAATGTTTTTAATTTATTGTTTTTCTAAAGAACGCAATTAATTAAAAACAAATTTTTGCTTAATTTCTATAAATTATAAGCTAAATTTATACAATACTTAAATTCAATATAAATTAATCTTTTAAAATTGTTTCAATAAAAAAATTTTCGAATTCTTGTTTTTAAATTAATACTATTATACAATTTTTTACATTAAGATTATTGTGTATATAACGCAAAACAATCTTGTTATATTTTGCGCATAAATCGAATATAATAAAAGAAATAGCAAAATGTTTTGCAAAATATTTAGCGCAAACAATATATATATTAGATATAAACTTAACTTACGCGTTGTCAAAAATAGTAGATTTTGTTATTTAATTATTGCAATTACGATAGAATATAATAGATAATAAGCATAATTTTCGCGTGCAATTAGTATAAAAAATAGAAATTGTTTTTGATTAATAAAAATATAGATATTTAATCGCGCATCGCATATATTAATTTTAATTTTGTTATTTCTTTAAAAATAATTAAATTCTATATATATTTAGTATATATTGAACTTGTATTAGAATAAAATTAATTGCAAATAAAGTTTCTAAAAGCTAGATATTTAATAAAAATACAATTTTTTATGCGTTGTTATAACTTGTAGTCTATTAAAACGCGAAAATAATTAATATTAATATATATTAAGTTTGCGTTAATAATTCGATTTATATATTATAATTTTGTATTGAAAAATAAAAAGTATTTAATTCGATAAATCTATAAAATTAATTTACAAACAATATAAATAAAGTAAGAGTTTATTTTATAAGTCTTTTATATAGTAGATTTTTAATTTTCGCATATGCGAGTTATAAATTCGAAATACACACAATGTATATATTGATTTTGCTATTTTTTGAGAGATTTATAGTATTAGATTTTTGTGCGATGCTTTAATTGCGCGTTAATATTTATTATATATGTTAATTAAGTAAAGTATTATCGAAAATTATTAATATTCTTAAGCTTAACTCTATTGTATGTTGAACATATATATAGTATATTTAAACATATATATTCGCAATACTTGATTTCGAAATATTTAAAATTTTAATATTAAATTTTGTTTACTTTGTTTTTCTTTTTAATTTCTAAAAATAAAAGAGCAATTTAAATAATTTTAAAATTAATTGCGACAATAGAGAATTAAATCTAGTCTTAATATAAATTAAAATTATATTTTACTTAAGTTAAATATATATTAAATATATATTTATTAATTAATGCTTTAATAGAAACGTTAATTAAGATCTTAACTAATATTGTGTTTTTTTTGTATATAAAATAAAGAATTCTCTTTAAATGCGTATATAAATATGTTAAAATATTGTAATAGTTTTACACTTTTAATACAATTACTGAATTGCGTTTTTTAAAAATAATTGCAATTTTATTGATATTAATAAAATTCTATATATAATAAATATTAGCTTAATATATAATAAATATAAAGTATAAAAAAGAATCTATTTTCTTAAGTTTTATAAGCAATAATTTGTCAAAACTATTAAAATTTTAATTGTTTAATATATTTTAATTTTTTTAATTGTTTATAGAAGCATTTTTGTTAATATTTTAATTACTTAATGTTGTATTCGACTCAATAGTATTAATATTGTTAAATTTCGAAATTTGTTTATATATTTAACAAATGTCTAATATATAGTAAGTATAGAGTAAATCTTAATTTTATTTATTTATTGCGAAATTGCTTGTTAATCTTAATTTATAAAATTCTTAAATATAAAAGAATTTTTTTTGTTAAAAAATATAAAGATTTTGAAGACAAAAAAATTAATAATATTATTAAAAAATATATTGTTATTAAGATTTAAATTAAATATAAATTAAGTTTAAATATAATATATATACAAAATAAGTAATTGAATTGCGCAAATATAAAACTATATTAAACTTATACTACGTTTAAAAGTAATTTATACTATAACAAAATATAATTTTGCAATATATAAATCTTGTTTTTGAACTTAATTAATTGCGCGTTATAGATTTTACACAATTTGAAAAAAACTATAGATATAAAAAATTAAGTTTATGTTTAATATATATTAGAAAGAAGCAAAATTCTAAAAGTTAATTTTTAGTTAATATTGAATAAAAAGATTTATACTTTATATAAGCTATATATATATTAAGCTTGTATTTCAATTGCGAGCGAAAATCGCAATTAATTTCTATAATTCGAAATAACTATATTAAGTATAAGCTAAGTATCGAAAGAGTTTATCTTGAATAGAAATTTCTATCTAGAATAAGCTTGTTTTGGGTGCGATTTTTGTATTTGAGATAAGCTGCAATCCAATAAAGATAGTACTAGAATTTGTAATAATTTTGCAACAACAATTGTATACAACAACTTTATAAATAGAATCTCTCTTAACAATTATTGTATACAACAAAAAATTGTTTAAAAAAATATAATATTAATTATTTTAATCTATATTAACAAGTCTACTTAGATAGAAGCAATTGTAACAAAAATATTATTGTAATCTCGATAAAAATAGATTAAAGTATTGAAAAGTATCTTAAGAAAATAGAAGTAATATTTATATATTATTGCAAGCTAAAGAATTTTACAAAAGCAACAAAAAGACTTGCAAAGTATTGCAAGATATCTATTATTTAGAGTGTTAAATATACAAAATATACTCTAATAGTTAAATATCTATTAAGATTATTAAAGAGATAAAATTAATATTAAATTAAATATATTTAAGATATATACAAATTATATACAAAACAATAAGATAACGCAAGATATTACTAAAATTATATTAAACATTAAAATATAACAAAATAACAAAAAAATAAATAATAAAATTGTTAACAAAATTGCAAACAAAGTATATATACAATATTTTCTTTTTATATATAAAATAATTAGCAAGCTTGTTGCTAAAAAAATATTAATTTAAAACAAAACTTAAAAAAGTAATAGTACAAATAGTTGCAAAACAAAAATAAAATAAAGTTTTACAAACTTACTTGTAATATTATATATAAGTATATACAACTATATACAAATTATTTTAAATTATATAGTTTGTTTCTAATTTAATTAAGAATAGATAAAATTAAATTTAATTAATTTTTTTGCAAATATTGTGTTTTCGAAATTGCAACTAATATATACAATTGCAATTAAAGATAAATAACAATAAAATATATTCTACTAATATATTTGATATAGCAATAAGAAAGAGCACAAATATAAATAGAAGTTAATATTATAAATTTAAAACAATTGCTAAACAAAGTAGAATTAAATATTGCAACTATATATATAATATTGTCTACTAATTTGCTAAAACAATTTTAGACAACAACAATATTTAAAATATTTAAATTCTTTTCTTAGATTTATAGAGTTTTTGTTTAAAGAATTTCTTTGTATATAGATATTACAATATAGAGTGCAAAAGATATTAAGAAATTAGAACAATACAAAGATACTATTGAAGCAATATTAAAACAAAAAAATACAAAAAGAAAAGAATCGCAAATTCTAATTAATTAGAATTAACAAGAAGAAGCTAATACTATCTGTTAAATTATAATTAATCGAATTTGAATTCTAAAATATAGAATCTTGTATAGACTCTCAGGAATATTGTATCGAGTATAAAAAAAAAAGAAAAAAATTAATTTATTTATATATATTATTATATAACTTATTAATCTTTAGATATATAGAAAAATATTTAGAATTATAAATATTTTTATTCTAGTTTTAGCGCGCTATTGAGTTTAGATTTTACTGAAAAAAAATCTAAATTTAAACAAGAAAGTTCGAGTCGAATTGTATCTATTAGATACTTAAATTAAAACTTAAATTAAATCGCATTAAACAAGTTTAAATTAAGTAATACTTAACTGATTTTGCGAAGTAGTTTAACTTAAAAGTTTTAATAATTTAATTTCTAGAATTACAATTATTAAGATTATTAATTTAATTTAATTATAACTATTAATATTTAATAATATTTAATTATTTAAATTGTAATAAAATAATATGTTATTACTTTAAAAAAAGAAAAATATTAAATTAGATTTATTAGATTTATAGAATTTGAAAATATAAATAATACAATTTATTAATAAATTCTTTTATACTAAAATTAGTAATTCTTAATATATAGACTAATTGCGTTAAGTTAAGTTATTAAGTTTAAATTAAGTATTTGATTTAAATTGAATTAAATCAATTCTAAAAGTTAAAATTAAAAAGTCGATTTAATTTCTAATATTAAAATTGTTAAGTCGATTTAATTTCTAATATTAAAATTAAAAATCGAATTATATACATAGTAATTTTTAAAAAACGCAGTATTTTGACAAAAGTAATATATATATATAATGCATATTAGTAGTTATTATAATAAATAACTAAAATAGTTTAAAATTTATTAAAACTAGTTAATTTTAATTAATCTTTAGTATTTTTTAACGTCGATTCGATCTTAAAAGTTGAAATCGAAACTTAAGTTAATTCGATTTGATTTAATTTTAAAAATTAATATTTAAATTAATTTCTATTGTTGAAATTGTTGGATCGAGTTAGTTTGAAAAGTTGAAATCGAAACTTAATTCAACAATTAATCTATTAATATAATAATATAACTTTTGATTTCTTAACAATTTAATTTAATTTCTAATATTAAAATTAAGTTAAATAAAGTTAAGTTAATTTCTAGAATTAAAACTAACAAATTAGATTAATTTTAAAAGCTAAAATTAAGATTTAACTTAATAATTAATCTATAAATAAGTTAAATAAATATATAAAAAAAATCTAGAAAAGAAGATTAAATATAATTAATTATTAAAACTTAATATTAAAAATTCTATATTAATATATAGAATTATACAAAAGATATCTAAAATTATATAATTTTTTTAAAAATAACTATATATAAGCAAGATTAACTTTAATTAATTTCTATATAAGAGATAAGTTTTTAATATTATTATAATAATTGTTACAAGCTTATTAAAGCTATACTAGTAAATTAGATTCTATATCTTTAAAATAAAGTTGTTGTTATATTTAATATATTTAATAAATAAATATTGCAAACAATTATATTTACTATATTCGACAAACAAACAAAACAAACAATTATATTTACTATATTCGACAAACAAACAAAACAAACAATTATATTTACTATATTCGATAAACAAACAAAACAAATAATTAATATTTTCTTAGTATATAGAAACTAGAATACGGCTCTTTTATAATTTATATTTAATTTATCTTAAGTTTTAACTTATTGTTATAATTACTAAGTTGCAACTTTTGTTATTAAGTAATTACTTATATTGTTTAAAGATATTTATAAATCTTTTTAATAATATAACTCTCTTTAATATTTTTATAACAAGTATTAGCGTAATACTTTAAATACTTTAAGAATATTTATATCAAATTAATGCGTCTTTATTTTAAGTATTAACTTATTAGTATTATATTAATTATTAATTATAAAAGACAACAAATTTAAAATTAACAAATTTAATATTTATTATAAAGATTGTATTAACTTGAAGAATTAACTTATATAAATAAATATTTATTTTGATTTAATAAATTAGAAGACAATTTTTGTATTAATATTTTTTAAAGAAAAAGTTTAATATTAACTTAAATTAAATTTACGCAAATATTTAAAAAATAATAACAAATTTTTTTGTACAATATTTATTAATTTTAATAATTTTAAAAAAGAGTTTCGAAAAATCTTTAAAACATCTAACGAAAAAAAAAAAAAAAAAATTTAGTATTTAATTTAACGAATTTTTGCAACAAATTATATAATTAAATTTGAAAAATATATTAATTTAATTAAATAAAATAATATTATATTTATAACAAAATTGTAACAAAATTTAAAGAACAATTTAAAAGATAAGATTATATATAATAAAAAAACTCTTAATAATATATTTTATTTTATCGAAATAGTTATCGATATTAATAACAAATTATATAAAAAAGAAAAAAGAAAAGATACAATTAATTTCGAAAAAAATAAAAATCTTTTTTAAATTAATAATTAAATATTAGTAAAAAAAATTGTTTTAATTAAAAATATAATAATTTTAATTATTGTAAATTTATATTTATAAAATTGAATTTTATTTAACAATATAAAGAAAAAAATCTTAAAGAAAAGCAAAATAACAAATTTTAAAATATATACTATTTAAGAGAGACATTTAATAGTTAAAACAATATTAAAAAACAAATTAACATAAAGATAAATATTTTTAGAGTTAGATTAAATAACAAATATTATTTAATAAAGAATCTAAATTAATTATAAAAAGTTTTAGATAAAATATTATTAAGCAAGATATTTGTATTTACGCAAGAAATTAATCAAATACTTAACAAAACTATAAGAGCAAAACAATTAAAAATATTAACTTTTTATTTAATAACAAATTTAGATAACAAATATAATTAAAAAAACTTTTACAAATATCTAAACAATATTACGAAATATTTTAACGCTTTAATTAGTTTATTAAGAAAGAGAGAAATAAATTAAATTCAAATAAATGCAAGAAAGTACTAAAAAGTAATATTATTAATAAAAAGAATATTTTTAACAAAATTAAACAATTATTAAACAATATTAACTTATTTAAATAAGCAATAGAATAAACAAAAAAATATATAATACTTAATTAAACTATTTATTATTATAACTTATATTAAACTTATGCAAAAGACAAAGAAGAAATTAAATAATATTTTAGAAAATTTAATTTATTAATTTAGTATAGAAGAGAAGCTTAATATAAATAAGTATTTAAAGCAAAAGTCTTAGTATTAAAACAAAAAAAGTTCAAATTTTTTAATAAAGAATATACCGAAGAAATACAATATATTAGCTTAATAGTAGCAATTAAATTTAATAATATATATATAATATTTAATTATATTAATTAAAGTTAATAAATAATAACTTATTGCAATAATTAATTTTAATATAATTGTTACGCTAATACTTCTCACGAAGATATTAGAGATAATTATTCTATTAAAGAGATCTATAGACGTCTTTAGACAATATTAACAATTACTTAATAACAAGAATTTGCAACTTAAGTAGTTGTAATAGTAAATTAAGACTTAAGATAAATTAAATACAATTTATAAAAAAGTTATGTCTAAGAATTATATATATAATAGATTAATTGAATTATTAAGTTAATATCTTTAATTCTATTAATTTATTAATTCGATTATAAAATACTTTTTTGACAAATTGTATTCTATATACTATAAAGAGTTTTGCGTTGTAATTAATAAAATTGAGTACATAATTCGTAGTACTATTTCTCTTTTTTAGGATTTCTCTTTCAAAAATATTACAATTTATTTTTTCTACTATTATATTTAATAATTTTAAAAAGTTTTAACAACGTTACAAGCTTTATCGAAGATTGCTTCGAACAAACGTTATTATATCTTAATATTTTTGTTGTGTTTGTTGTAGCTTTCTTTGTAAAATAGAAAAGAAGTTTAATTATTATTTTAAGTGCGTAAGATTGTTGATCAAATACAATTATTATAATTTTTTTAATATCAAATAACAATTTTTCAAGCAACAAAAAAACATACTAAAAGAAAGAATACAATTAATAGTTATTTATGTTAATAAACTTTATTAAGAGTTTTGTAAACAATATACGCGTATAGAAAGATTGCGTAAACATTTTTTTTAAAGAAACATAATAATAAGATACTTTGTCGCGAGATATAAAGTTTAAATAAGTTAAATATTTTGAAGAATTCAATTAATTTTAATTCGAATTAAGAGATAATTGTTGCTTTCTTTATTAATAATTTGTTTTATAAATTGTTTGTTAATTTTTAGAAAAGCGTTTCTTTTTTTAAAACTCTTTTAGTAGTTTTTGATATTGTTAAAGATTCTTAAGAGATTCTTATATATTTTTAAAGATAAAATGTTTTTGTTATTTTTGTTATAGAATTTTCTCAACTTCGAATTGCTTCTCTTTTTAAGAATAAAAATAAAAAATATTCTATAAAGATATAATTGAATTTATTAATTCTAATAATAAGATATAAAATACTAAAAATACTTTAATATTCTTAGATAAATCGAGTTTGTAATTAATTAATTTTTTAGCTTTTTTAGTAAAAAATAATTCGACTTTAATATAGTTTAACTTTCTTGTTTTAAGATTTTTTTAAAAAAATATATTTTATTTCTTTTCTTTAGTTAAGATATTGTTTTTTGTTTTTTGTTTTAATATTTAATTAATTTTTTTTGTATTTTTAAGATATTGTTGTGTATCTTCTTTAATATTGTTACTTTTTTAATAGCTAATTGTGTTAACAAATATATATGCTTTTTCTTAAAAAAATTAAACTTTTTGTTATAATTGACAAAAAATAAAGTTATTTTAGTAATATTCGAAATCTTTGTATTAAATATTAGTTATGCTATAGATAAAAGTAATACTTAGTTATTGTATATATTATTAATATAGTATCTTAAATATTGCTTAAAACTTTAATTTGTTTATTCTATTTATTTATTTATAATTAAGTAATAGACAATAAATATTCGAAGTTTTGTATCTAATATTAAGAGAAATATCTTCTAATAATTAAATATAAAGAGTTTATCTTTGTTACTAACCAATTTTTTAAATATAATGTAATACTATATAAATTAATTTAATATAATATATTTTAGTTGTTTTATATTAAACTTTTCTTTATATATAATAATATATAGATACTTAATAAATTTATTAAGTATTATTAATATTATATTATGTTTGTTTTCAATTGTTTAATTTATTAATTTAAGTAATTTAAAAATAAAGTTATTGTAACTTTATTTAATAACAATTTAAATAACTTTTAATATTAAATTTTGTTATAGTTTGTATATATATTATATTTGTTTTACTAATAGATAAGATATTATTTAATATATATTGCGACAACTTGTTTTATTTATAAAAACTAATAATATTAGCGTAAAAGCTAAAAAGTTTTTGTTACTTTTAAATACTTTTGCAATAATTTACTATAATACTTTTTTACATATTTGTCGATCTTGTTAATAAATATTTGAAGTTTTTCTTTCTTTATTAAAAATTCTTTGGTATTATCTCGAAATATTTGAAATATAATACTTAATTTATATTTGTTTATTAACAATAATTTGTTATTATTCATCTTAAATATATTGTAATTAAACAATTTCTTTGTTTTTATATAATTATTTTCTTTGTTAAATACGTTTGCTTTATTGTTGTCTTTATTTAAAGTATATTGTATTTTAAATTTATATTGTTCAAATTTTTCTAATTATTATACTTGTTTTTTGTTAAGCTATTTAGTAGTAATAAAGTACACAAGATTTTTATAATTTATAAGAATTATAAGTTTTAAAGATTTTTTATATATATTCTTTATAATTTTAAGACAACTACTATAGCAAACAATTTTTTATTATAAATGTTATAGTTTTGTTTAATTAATAAAAGCTTTCTCGAAATATATATTATTAAATATTATATATTGTTATATAATTAATTGTAGTATATATCTATAAATAAATCTAATATATTAATTTCAACTTTATTTAATAATTGCAAATTATATATTTTTAATATTAATTTTTTCAAATATTTTAATTTAAGATTTTAAAATAATTTCTTTTCTATAAATTTTTATATTTATAATATATTTTTTTTCGTAAAATTTGTTAATAATATTGTGTTTACTAAGTAGTTTTTAATAAACTTCTTATTGTAGTTTATAAAATTTAGAAAAAATTATACTTTTTTAATATTTGTTAATAGTTTTTATTTTTTAATTGCTTGTAACTTTTTGAAATTTATATATATTTTATATTGTTTAATAATAAATTTTAAAAAGTTAACTTCTTCTTAATAGAATTTGCATTTTTTAATTTAAAATATAAATTTTTTATCTTAAAATATTTTAAAACTTTAAATATATAACTAATATATTTTTTTTAAATTTTTAAATAAATTATAATATTGTTCAAATATATTATAACAAATTAATTTAAATATTATTATAATATATTATTAATTATTTTTTGATATATTGTTAAGATATTTATAAATTCGGACAATATTATTATATATTTGTATAATTTATATTATATATAGAAAGTTATCTTTTACTCTTTTTTTGCATTTATTCTAATTTAATTGTATATTTTTTTATAGATTTAGTTTAATAAAGTACTTTGCTTTAAATAATTAATTCTAAAGTTTGTTAATATTAAATAATAAATATCGATTTTTAATTATAATATTATTTAGTTTTTAATAATTAATATATAGATAAAGAATTTTATTCTTTTTTAATACAAAGAGAATTAAGTATTCTATCTATAATTAAAAAATTTTAAAAATTTTTTGTTTGTTTTTTGCTAAGTATTTGCAAAGTACTTCGAACTTTTTCTTAAATAAAATATATAGAAGTTTAAACATAAATTGTTTTTTTAATTTAAATTTAAATTTGTAATTTTATAATTAATATTTAGAAAAAGTTTTTGTTGTTTTCTATTCTTAAAATAGATACTTTTGCTTGTTGTATATTTGTAATATGTACTTTAGCAATTTTTTTGTTATATTAAATAATTTAAAACTTCTAAAAAAATTGTAATTTTGTTTTTGATTTTATAATTTAATTAATTTTTGTTAGTATTTATTAAGTCGAACTTTGTTAAATTGTTTTTTTGCAAAAATATAAACTTGCTATTTGCAATCGATTTTTAATTTAATCTTTTATTTATTATCGTATATTATTAATATATAGATTAGATATAAATTACGTAAATATATTGCGCAAATCTAAGTACTTATATATTTTAATTAACTTCTAGATTGTGTTGTTTTAATTAAGATATTTCTAGAACAATATTATAAATAATTATGTTTACTATATTAAAGATTAATTTCTTATAATATTGCTAAATAGCTATTAATAACAATTTTGTTTCTTTATTTACTTTTTCATTTTTGTTAAATAATAAATTTTTATTTATAATTATTAGATTGTATATGTTAGATTTTTTTTAAATAAAATATTTTTTTCTTTTAACAAAGGTTTTGACTATAAAATTATCTATTATATTAAAATCGATTATTGTAGTAAATTAATAATTGTTAATTTAAATTAGTATAATAAAATACTATATATATATTGTTAAGTTTAATTGTTATTATTAAATTAATATATTGTATTTCTTTAATATACTCTTTATTAAAAAAATTAATTTTAATTTTATTTTAATGTTAAGACTTTTGTTTTAAATATTTATTTACGCTAAGTTTTCTTTTTATACTAGTTTAATAACTTTAACTTTTCAAAAAATCAATTAATTTCTTCTTTGTTTTCTAGATAAGTTTAGCATAAATTGTTATAATAGATTGTTTAATTAAGTATTTTATATTTCTTAATTTGTTTTATTGTTTTTTTAAATAGATAAATATTGCATAATATATTTTTACAATTTAGCTACGTAGTTTTTTGCAAAAATTTATTAAATTAAATATTAATTTATCTTTTTCGCAATTTGTTTTTTGTAAGATATTTCAAAGATTTTTCGAAGCTTTCTCTTAAAGTTGTTAAAGTTTATAAATATTGTACAAGAATTTTTGCTATTATTTTTTAAATATTTTTGTAAATTTGATTTAAATTAATGCTAATCTCTTTCTTTAAGAAATATTAATACAAAAATTGTCTTCTAATTTGTTAAAACAAAATAAAAAACAAAATAAATATTTATTTATATAAGTTTTTTCTCTAAATTAATACAATCTTTATAATAAATATTAAGTTTATTAATTTTGATTTTGTTGTCTTTTATAATTGATAATCGACATAATGTTAGTAAGTTAGTATTTAAGATAAAGACGCGTTAATTTAATATAGACATTCTTAAAGTATTTAAAGTGTTACGCTAGTACTTTTTACAAAAATATTAGAGATAGTTATGCTATTAGATAGATTTATAAACGTCTTTAGACAATACTAGCAATTATTTAATAATAAGAGTTTGCAATTTAAGTAGTTGTAATAATAATTTAAAACTTAAAATAAATTAAATACAATTTAGAAAAGAGTTGCGTTCAAGAATTATATATATAATAAATCGATTAAATTATTTAATCAATATCTTTGATTTAAATAATTTATTAATTTACTAGATCGATAGTCTTAGTAGATTAATATCTTTAATTATACTAATTTATTAATTTACTAGATCGATAGTCTTAGTAGATTAATATCTTTAATCATACTAATTTATTAATTCGATTATATAATACTTTCTTAGCAAGTTGTACTTTGTATATTATAAAGAGTCTTGCGTTGTAGTTAGTAGAACTAAGTATGCAACTTGTAACAATAATAAATAATTTTATAATTAAAGCTTTTATTAAAAAGAAAGAATATTCTATTTAAAAGAAATTTAACATTTATAATTTAATAATTGTAAATAAAAACTTATTATTTAATAAAAATAAAAAAGCAAATCAAGAAACAAAATAATTATTAATAGCTATTTAGCAATATTATAAGAAAATAATCTTTAATATAATAAAAATAACTATTTATAATATTGTTTTTGAAATATTTTAATTAAAGTAATATAATTTAGAAATTAATTAGATTATATAAATAATTAGATTTGTACAATATAATTATACAATTTATATTTAATTTACATATTAATAGTATTTAATAATAGATAAAGATTAGCAAGAAAACTATCTATATATAATATTAACTACAAATCTTTTAATACTATAATATTTAATAAAGTTAAATATTCTTAATATTAATAAATAAAATATTTGAAAAGCGTTTAATATAATTGTTACAACAAATCGAATCTTTTAATTGCAAAGAAAATAACAATTATATTATTATTACTATTACTATTATTATCTTGTACTTCTTTATATAGTAAGATACTAAAAGTTAAGAATACAATACTATTTATTAGAATTACTATTATTTACTTTTTGTATATATCGATTATTATTATAATACTTGTTATATTGCAATTACAAAAGATAAGTCTTAAAATATTGCAAAAAAATCTCGAAGTATTGTGCGTATAAATTTACAAAAACAAAAACAAAAATTATATATATATAAGATATACAAAAGAAACAATACAATATTGTTTCGAAATTAAAAATATTTTAAGTCTATAATATATTTGCTTTTATTTGTAATAATTTAAGTATATTAAAGTTATTTGCTCTTAATTGTTTAAATAGCTAGTATTGTAAATATATTAATTTAAAATTTTGTTATTCTTATACAAAAATTTATAATATATTTAATTTAAGATATCTTTACAATATACTTGCGCTTTATATACGAAATTTAGATATATTAAGATATTTTGTTCTATATTTAGTTCGAACGTTTATATATAGAATTCTAAGATTTTAAAATAAAATTCTTTTGTCACTAATATATACAAATACAAATAAGAGTAATATTCAAAAATAAAATATATAACAAAAAAATATATATATACAAATATTATATATAAACAAATAATATTTATATAATTATAGTCTAGAAAGAGAATTTATATATAAATTCTTAAAGCTCTTGTTTTATATATATATAAATATAAGAGTTTTAAATTGTCTAATAATACAAAAACATTGGCAATTCCGGAATTCTTGTTAATAGTACTATTAGTAACTAATAGTCAAAGTAGCAGATTAGTTAATAAGCTTGCTCTATATAATTAATTGCAAAATTTAGTTGTTAATATTTAAGTATTGCGGTATTGATAGTCTTAGCAAAAATAGCAAATTTAATAGAATTAATACAACTCGCACTCTTCTTACAATTTCTACTAAAATAACGCAATCTACATATTGTTCAAAATTTTCTTATAATAGTGTCGATAATACTAAAATCTTCTATATTATAAATATAGATCAAAATATATTCTTAATTGTCTATATTAATTTTATTGTAATTATAACTAATATATTCGATAACTTAACTTTGATTAATTTTATTATTGCGAAATCGTTAATAAAGCGAAGCTCTAAATATCTTAATAATTAAATTTAATCTAAAATTATAAAAATTTGTATGCGTTCTTTTTACTATATATAGAAATCTTCAATATAGATTGTATCAAAGATTACGTCTTCGCATAAATCTAAAATTCATTGTATTTATTTATATTATTTATAATATTATTTGTCTTGCTTATCTTATATTATATTGTATATTTTTTTTATTTCTAGCTTTTTCTTTTAAGCAATTCAATTAATAGTTAACTTTAACACTATAGTTTTTATCTAATTTTCGAATTTTACTTAAGTCTTATATTTATTTTAATTTAAATTCTTTCGATCGACAATCTTTGTTGTACTAATTAGCTTGTTTATAATCTATATTAGTTTTAATAATATTAAGAAGACGTTAAATACAACTTAAAATATTTATATTTCTCTTTTTTAATATTATCTACTTGTTGAACGTCTTTTAGTTAATACTATTTAGAAATTAAATATAACAAATAGTCTCTATTGTATAGCTAGACCTTCGAATATTTCGACAATTTGACGCTAGTTATACTACGATAAAACAACGATTGAAACGTAGTCGTTCTCTAGTTAAACATCGATTAAACAACGATTGTTATGTTGTTTTCTCTTCGTAATTGTGGTTTTTGCACGATTGAATCACGATTGAATTACGATTGAATCATCGTTGAACTACAATTGCGTCTAGATTTTTTGAAAAATACTTAATTTCAATTCGTTAAAAAGCGATAAACCAATAGTTGAATAGCGATTTAATCATCGATTGAACAATCGTTGAATGCATTAACAACTATTAATCGCTACAAAATCGTAGAAGATTTTGCAACGATTAATAGCTAAAAATCAAATTAATAGATGAGAAATTAATTGAGCAACGATTAAAAAATAGAATCGTATTTGATGTTTTTAACTAACGACTATAAGCATTATCGTCGTTGAATTCTTGTTGCGAAAGACTTCTTATTATTATTGCGAGAGTCTTTCTTGTCGCATGCTTACAATTTCTCTTATATACACTAATTTGTCGCGAAAGTCTTTTGCATCATTCGTAGTTTTGTTATTCACTCGTTCGTGTAATGTTTGAAGTCTTTCGCCACATTGTCTCTTATAAATATGTCACATCTTAATCACATTCTAGCAAATATTAATTCGTATTCTCTATTGTTTGCCAATCTAGCTCGTAAAGAGCGTCGATGATGTATATGTTGTTCAAGATAAGAGCGAAGAGTTCATAGATATATTGTGCGAGAATCTATCGATATACGAGAAAATTTAAAACGAGATCGTACAAAGAGTCGTGCAAAGAATTTTCATTTTTATGCATCTATTATATGATGTTTATTACGACGAAAGCGTACTTTAAGCGATAATATAGATGCGAGAAGCATTAACTTAGGCGACTCTTTTTAACTTCAATTATCACATAGTTTCCCACATTGTACACGCGTCGATTGTTGTCCCTAATACGTATTAGTTTAACTATGATTATAAGAAACGCATTTAAAATATTGACTTATTAGTAAAAGCAATCTTGTTGTATCACTTAAAGCGTTTGAAGCCTAGATTAACAATTCGTTTATCGTAGTTTTGCATGTAAACATTTAGTAATTTCTAAATAAAAAAGTGCTAAGACGAAAGCCTTAATAAATTCGATTTCGCGTTTATGACGAACGCGTCGAAGAGTCTAAAGTTAATCAAGAACAATTGAGTTCGTCGATGTAAATCATCACAAATTATTGCATAAACTTCGTCTACATTTTTGTCGATTATTTGCTCGTCTAATGATAGAAAGTTTCTTACTAACAATGAATAACAATTCTTAAATAATATCAAAGTCTTCATTAATTCTAAATATGTTTTCTAAGACTTAACGAGATCAAGACGCATAAACTAGTTTATAACGTTATGTGCGAAAAGATAACTTATAAGATTCGATGATGTTGCGTGATTTGCTATAGCCTTGAAGAATCTAAAAAGCGTGTTAGTTAATATAAACTCATTTGAATGTTACTCACATGTGTTTTATCTCGTATGTCAAAACGTTTACATTTATAATCATAACATATTTGCGCGTTATATTAACGATGTGAAGATCGACGTACACGTTTAACAATGCGAAAAGCTTTTAAAATTTATTATTTTTGAGTTTACGATCTCTTTTCTTCTTAGTACTTGCGAAAGACTTTAATGATTACGCACGTTCTTAAAGTAATAGAACATCGTTCTTAGAATTTTTGAGTTCATTATTAACAACTTTAGAGAGCACGTTCTTCAAAATTTCATTCTTTTCATTTGCTTCGTTAGCGTCGTTCACATTGTTGTTATTGTTGCGAAAGACTTTCTCAAAGATTTCTTTAAAGTCTTTCGCAAGTCGTTTCGCAAAATCTATGACACACTAAATAAGAATCTAATATGTTTGTCGACTCGTCACTATTATATAATGTAGATTTTTTAAATAAATGTATGGTTAGCTTCTTATTAACGTATTGACCTTCGCTATTGTATTAAAGGCCTTAATAATTTTGCGCACGCTAATATTATCTCTAGATATAAGTCTAAAAGTCTTTTGCACATAGCTCATGTTAAATCAAATACTCGTAGTATGAGAACGCAAAATGAGAGAAATCAACAAAGAAACTTGTTTAGACTCTAATAGAAATCAAGATTAAATGTAGAACGTAAAAGATTGTATGCGAAATCAATCTAAAAAAAAGCGAAAATGCTAGAACGCTTTGATGTAGAATTGATCTTCTTTTTTGTTAAGTATCGTAGTGATCAACAAGCTTTAAAGAATTCTATTTAATTCTCGCCACTCAAAATGAAATGCGTCGTAAATTCGAGACAATATTAAATCGAATAAAAGAATCAAACGCTAGATTATTAAAGTGTTAACTTTGATTTTCATTTTTTGCAAGTAGATCGTTTTGTTCTTATTAATTAAGTCTTTCGCGTACTTCCTTTAATTAATAGTTTCTCGATAATATTTTTTATCGCTAACAACGTCGAATTCTAAATCTCTTCGCTTCTCTTTAAGATAGTAGTAGATTTAACAATTTATTCGCGCAAAGTAATAAAAAAATTCTTCATTATAAGTCTATTGTGGCATGTCGTCGAACAACGTCATCTTAAAAGCGCAAACGAACATAGTTTTCTCATTAATAGTAAGATTGATCTCTCTATTTAAATTTCGTATGAACTTGAAGATAGATTTTACTATGTTCTTAATATTGACTTCGTGAAATTTTAACGTAAAAGTAAAGACGTTTGTTATTTTACGTCGCTTCTTGTAAATTAAAGCAACGAACGTAAGATAAAATGTCTTAAGAGAACGATAGTTGTTTCGATGAATCTCAAAATCGTCTATAAAGAGAAAATAAAAAAATAATAAATAAGATTTTTTAAAGACTTCGAGAAATTTTTCGCGATTAAAATAATTTATTTTAAGCTTATCTCGAGTTTGATGAAATTGACGTACGAATCAAATAATGAGAAATTTCATATTTAAGACGCGTCGAATATAGTTCTCTTTAATAAGCGTAGAATTTTCGTTCTTTTTATCAAAATCTTTATCGATATAAACGCGAAAATGCTCGTCAATCGAAGTAAAAGATACATCGAATTCGTAATTCTTAATAATAAAGAGTTCGTCGTTTTTAATAATAAAATTTTTATCGAAGCTTTTCAAAAGAAAATGAATATCGTCTATAACAATTTAGAGCTCGAAAACTATCTTATTTTGTTTCTTAAATTTAACACTTTCTTCTTTATAGTCTTTGCTAATAAAAATAACGCGATCATATTAATACGTGAAGTTCGCATCTAATTTAATCTTCAAAATATTTTTAAAAATTATGATTTTGCGCTTTAAGATATAACAAACATCTTTAAAGATAAATTTAATAAAAGAATTTCAAAATTTTAAATATTAAAGCTTAATGAATTCGTCGACTTAATGTGTCATATCGAAGTGCATCTTAACTCGCAATTTAATAACGAATAAAATTGTTTATATAAGATCAAGAGACTTATATTAATATTGTTATGTTAAACGCTTAACTCGCTTTCTTTGTCGTCAACTCTTTAGCTTTTTGACGAAAGAAGATAATTTCTTTATTGTGATTTTAATCGCTTTTCGCATCAATTGCAAAAGAAATATGTGTCGTCAAATTTAGCGTTTTAATGTATCGAATTTTCTTAAAAGAGTATATGTAGAATCGTTGACTTCAATAAGAGCATCATCTTTTGCGAAAGACTTCGATATTTGAAGAATCTCTCTAAGTTTAACATAATTAACTTAAGAATCGTTTAACTTTTTGAATCATAAATTAAACGTCAAGTGAAGTGATAATAACATAATGTTCTTTTTCTTTTGTTTTTTTACGATTTCTTCTTTTAAATCGTTCAACGATGTAGATGAAATAATCTTAATAGACGAATAATATAATAAGAAGCGAAAATAAGAATTCACGACAAAAACGAACGCTATAAAAGGCTTTTTTTCGCTTTCGCTTTCGCTTTTTAAATTTTTCACATATTAACGTAGAGTAAGATTCTAAATCTTTTGAAAAATATCGTAATTATTACTTTAAACTAATTAGCAAATGTTTGAGACACAAAATTACACTTATTAGAAAAAGTTCTAACGACTTAGCTTCGATTTTAACTTTTAATTCATACTTTATTTTTAATAATGCATTCATTTTCGATAATACTTTTTGCTTCATCTTCGTCAATAAATTCTCATCAATGTGCATTAAATTTTCTTTATCATTATTAATTTTTATCATTTCTAAATTTCGTGCAATATTACGTTCTATTATACTTCTATCTCTATTACCATTGCGAAAAGCTTTTTTTTTAGTTATTTCATCATTAGAATTGTTGTTGTTAAAGATTTCTCTTTTAATTATATTAATATCTTGATTGTCGTTGCGAAAGACTTTTGATTCGTGAGAAAATCTAGATATTTGATAAGTGAAGCCTTTCGCATAGCTCTTCGTATAGTCTCTCTCTAAATTGTTTGTCAATTCTTTCGTAGAACAAGCTTTCTTTTTATCGTTTCGTATTGTAGATATCTCATTAAAAGAGTCAAATCAATAGAGAGAATTATGAGTCGTAAAAGAATTAATCGATGAGATAATGTTAAAGAGCGAATGATCATCGAGTTAAGAAGTGTCAATGACAAAAATAAGATTATCTATGGTATATATAAGTTTTGCCAATGCATCAATATAGCGACGACGTGATATTCGAGACATCATAATGATGGCTTTGACCTTTAATAGTTAATGAAGACGAAAAAAATAAGCAAGATTGTCGATCTCGTAGAGAAAATTGCGATGACTAGAAATTACTTCTTATTGCATCAATTCGCTAAAGTTATTGATTCATTAATTTAATTAAATTGACGCACATGATCTAAATTTTAGCTTTTAAAAGTCTCATGCTAACGTTTATAAATAACTTCGCCTATGTGATTATCGCAAATAATGATCGACTAGTCTTTCTAAATTATTTTTCTTCTCTTTTCAACGTTTAATTCATTTCTTGTCGAAAGCTTCAATTATTATTATATGTTATGCATGTTTTTTTACATAATGCTTGCAATAGACGTGTCGCAAAAGACTTTTACAATCTTAAGTTAAAAAATTAATTAAATTGAATTAGTAGCTATTACGTCGCACACAACAATAGCAAACACTCACTTCGATCTCTCTTATTCATTAAATATCTATTTTTTTTTGTCTTTAATATAATTTCCTTAATAATTGTTTTCACTTCTAGTATATTAAGAATTTTATTCGATGCAAAGACGACGTTTTTTAGTTGAATTAATTTCGATTCTCGTCAAACTTAATCTTTAATGTCGATAGTTGTATTTAAGTTTTCGATTTTTAAATTTTCAAAAATTGAGCGATTAAATAAAGTTATTATTTTTAAGATAACTTTGTTTATAATTTAATAAAATTTTGCATTCGAAAAGACGTTATACAAATGATATTCGAAGATATAAATAATCGTTGCGAAATTGTTCACTTGTCGAAATCGATAAATGCATTGATTTTCGATTAAGATGTTGTAATATAACTTCAAGAAATATATTTATTAACATAGAGATTACAAATTTAATCTAATTAAGTCGAAACTATATATAAAAACTAGAATCATTCTCGCGATTAAATTTTTTATAAAGATTTAAATGACTTGTTTTCGCTTAGCTTTCGTTTAATACGAAGCGAGAAAAATAGCTTTAATGTTAACAAATTAAAGAAGTGTGTATACGTAGAATGCAATTTCAAGAAATTGATAAAAGACGTTCGTCTTTTCTTAATTACGAACAATCTATAAAGTAAGAGATTAATAAAGCATTTATTAAAGACTTTAAAATACGACTTTGTTAAAGACTTTATATAGTATTAAGATACATCGAAGTCTTTTGCAATGCTTGCATTAAAAGTCTTTCGCAACAAGAAATACTTACTTAGCTACGAAGATTGCGCAATAGCGTTCGCATCTTTAGCGCTTTTTTTAACATTTTCTTTAGCATAATTAGTTGAGTCTTTAGTGTTAACATCGTTGAACGCAATTTATTAAATCATTTCATATAGTAGTTGTTCTTAATAGAGACTATTTTAACATTATTGATTTTAAGTTCGTTCGTTTCGTTAATTGCTAGCAATTGATTTCATAACGTAAACATAATTAACTTTCGAATTACGTCGAATGTAATTTTCTTCTTCTTTAATTTCTTAAGAACGAAAATAAGCAATTTTTCGATAAGTGCATTCTTAAGTTGTTAGTATTTGATTTTTTCATTTAATAAATAATTGCAATGAACAAATATAGCTTAAATCTTTGATAAATGATTATTAATTACTTTCTCAATTTTGAAAGAAATTATCAATAAGTAAATGCGACAAATTATGCATCGTTTTTATATCTAATGAATGCGATAATCTTTCTAAACATTACTTTAGCGTGAGTCGTATATCTAGTAATTGACGACGCTAAAAATAATATATAATTGGGCAACGAGATGATTGTCCAATAAAGAGTACGAATTAATAGTTAATTCGACTTCCATTTTCTTCAAAATCTAAGAAGTTCATCAAAATTCGCTATTAGTACGCTCAATAAACGATAAAAGATCTTTAATATCGTTCGAATCGTTAAATATTAAGATTTCAATAATTAAAATATTAAACGAAATAGAAAGTTATCGTAGAACATAGTTGTTATGCGATGTCAAAAACTTTAAGAATTGCGTCTCGTCAACGACATCAATATTAAAGTAGTGAAACAAATTGTTCGATCATTTGATGTCGAACTTAACAAACGTTCGATTCGCAATTATACGAGTTTAGTCGTTTTTCATTCGTCATTTTTGTTAAATCTTAGACTTGTAACGATGTGCTCATGTAGTAAAACTAAATATAACGATGATGCTCGTTCGCTTTTTGCGATCGTCGAAGATTTTATAATTTTTAGTTAAGTGTTCGTTAATAGTTAACTCATTTGCTATTGATCTATGTTGTCGAATGTTTTCGTGATATTTTTTTACGTCAAATTGATCTAATGCGATCAAATGAATTTGCTTAATTCATTGACTAATGAGAGTCTTAAGTACGAGTATTAAAGTTGATCGAATCATTGATCGAGATTTGTATTGCATAGTATTAAAAGATCTTCGCTTCTTTATTTGCGTATACGTTAGTCTAGTATAGCGACAACATTTAGCATCGCTAAAGGCTTCATTATTTGTTTAACAATGCAAAAGATTCAAAACAAATCATAGTTACGAAAGACTTCCCTAATAAAAGTCTCTTGCAACACGAAATAAATTAAGAGAGCTTTCTTAACAAAACTAAAGTCTTTAATAGAATGACTTACTTATAGCAAATAGATTACGATAACTTAAGTCTTATTAAAACTTATCACATTCGTCAAAATATAGTTTTAAATAATGAAGTTCAATAAGAATTCGTGTATCGTTTTGATCGCAACGAGTTGCTAGAAACACATAATTTAACTTAATGTTATCTCTAAAATTTAATAGATAGTCGCTTCAAATTCGCGCCATGTGATTTATAATAAAAAACAACTTGCCTTCAAGTCGTCTCTTTAATAGTTTTTATTATTAACGAATTGCTACTATTTATCGAACTTGATCGCATAAGCTTCGTCGAAAAGTTAAAGAATAAAATAGTTTTAATTCATTCTAATAGCTATCATTTTAAATCAAGACTAAAATTTCACATTAACAACATAATAAAAATTTTGTGTTATTTACTTAATTTGCTTCTTAACTTGCGATCATTTAATTATCTTCACAAGAGTTATATTAATTAATTAACACACTTAAAAACGATAGTTAATGTTGAATTTATAATTATTGCACTTCAATTGCATTCGTTGCGCGTTAATAAATTGCTAAAAGAATTTAACAATTAAGTTAAAATCGTTGTCTTTAACAATAAATAACATAAAAAACTTTTTGTTATCGAACGTCACTATAGCATTATTGACAATTGCGTCAAGATTCTTCTAAAAAAACTACAAGTTGCCTTCAAATAAAGATGAATTCGTAATAATTTTGTCTAAATTACGTATTTCAAAAATGACTACAAAGCGATTCGAAAAATTTGTCTTAAACTTTAACAATGTAACAACAAACTAAACTTAAGAGAACGAATTAAATAATTCGAATTATTTTTTAAAGAATTTAATCTTTTGCGACATCGACTTCTTAGTCGCATGCGCAAAAGTTAAATAATATTTAGCGTGTTTAACAAGAGCTTAAAGCTAATCGTTAATAATTGTATTTATTAATCTCTTTTTAAAAAAAAGATCTTTAGAGCTCTTTATATTGTTTTTTCGAAGTTTGTAAAGCAACAAAACTAAATGATTTATTTGCTACTAGTTATTTCGACTTCTTAGATGTTCGTTTCTAGAGAATTTATCGTTGCTTAATGATTCGCCAACAATAAGACAAGCTTTCATTAAATTAATGTTTATCTCACGTTAGTACGAAGTGCTCTTGTCGTTCGCTTCTTTCTAAGTAGATCAAATTTACTTTTTGACATACTTCATGAAGTAAAAAAGAAAGCGTTCGTAAAAGTCGATTATATAAATTTTCATTTTCTTAACATCGATAAAGTCTAGAGTCTTTCGCAATTTCTTAAGATGACGTCATGCGATAACTAGATTACGAGTATCAATTAATTAATAAATTATATTAAAGATACTTAAGAATATGTGAGATATAGATTTGCGCTACAAAAGACTTTCGTTGTATTTACTATAAATTAAAAGTGAAATCTTTCGCACAATAATTTAAGTGATAAACGAACAAAAATAAAAAAATTTTAATGCAAGAAATAAGAGAGTCTTTTGCAAAGCGCTCTAAGTTGTCAAGATAACTTAGTACGTAGATTAGTATATTTAAGATTCAAAGTAAAGAGACTCAAGTTCTTAGTCACTTATTTTAAGGATTCTTATATCAATTTAGTAATGAAGATCTTCATCTACTTTAATAAGTCGTAATAGCCCTAGCAAATACGTGTAGAAATTGTGATTTGCATTTTTTAGAACTTGAAGCGAATTGTTGTTAAGAAAATAAGATGCAAATGATTAAGAAGATTATGATAAAAATAAAGAGACTATGATAAATGTAAAGATAATGGGTCGAAATTCGACATCGCAATGAATGATGCAAGTGAACTTATCAATTTTAAATAAAAAGCTATCGAAAAGTTTTATTGTATCATTTGTCTATCTTACTTTAAATAAATAATTTAAGGAATTCTCTATATGTAACAAGTTTAATTGAAACGACATATTTATACGATATCTGTATTGTATCAAGATTTTTAATCATAATATTTAAACGTTTTCTCTTAAGCTCTTCTAATTCTCTTTAGACACTAGAAATCTACACATCAAAACGTCGAAAATCAAGATTTATCACGTTCGTTCGCCTTTCTTTCGTTAATAGAATCTTCTCATTTTATATTTACATTTCTTCTACTTTCATCAAGAGCTTTAGGTAGCTTCGACGCTCTTTTGTATCTTTTGCGCTTGATTTAAGCTTAGTAAGATGAGTCGTAAAAAGCTTTCATTGCGAAAGGCTTGCATCGCGAAAGGCTTGCATCGCGAAAGACTTGCGTCGCAAAAAACTTTAGCGTAAAAGACTTTCGCATGCATAAATATCTCGAAGCCTTCTATAGAGAGACACAATTAATTGTGTATATTATTAGGTTATTAAATATCTTTGACGTCAAGATTTAAATTAAAACGAACGACATTGTCGACGCATCTCGTTTGATGCGATTTTATTTTTCTTCATTCTTTCGTCGCGTTGCGTCTATCACTTTAGCTTTGTCTTACATTAACAATAAGAAAAAGAGAGTTAATCTAAGAAGAAAGATCAAAAAATTGAAAACAAAAATTAAGAACAAAGAAAAAAAGATGACGAATTTGACAACGAAGCTAGAAAATTAAAAGCAACGAAACGTTTTCGAAATGCTAATGAACGAATAGATTAGATTATAATTTAAAATTGTTATGTTAACAAAAAGAAATCGAATGTAATGATTCGTTCTTATAATACTAATAGTGCAAGATGATCTTGTCGACGTCTTAAAAGAAGCGAGGTCGAAATAAAATTATTTTCGTCAATAATGACATCAATCTTTTACTTATAAATTATTCATATCGTTTTGATGTAAAATCGTCGATTACAATGTCGTTCGCTAAATAAGTTACTTAAATTTTGAATAAAACGTAATGCTAAATACTACAATTCTCGCGCTAATAAAGATAGTCAATTGAGTCAAAATGACATTGCGCGAAAAGCTTTTTCTTAAAAACTATTTAAGATGTCATTAAAGCGACGTAGCACTACATTTAATTATACATTAAGTACGATTAATTTAAGATTATTAAAAGATGAGTTAGCATCAACGACTTCAAGTTATGAGCGACGACGAAAAAAAAAAAAAAATGAAAACTTTAATGACGACGCTAAGAACTTGTCTTCAAGTAATAAAGTCTTAAAAAAACGAATTGTAAATAATTTACTTATTTCTATAGCAATGATTATTTAACAATGAAATTAAATTAATACATTTACTATTAAACAAAACGCACAATTGCGAGAGACTTCAAATAACGAAACTTTATTTGATCTCACTAACGAACAAATTGCAACGCCAAAGGCTTTTACTTAATCTTTAATCAAAAAAATTATTTCGAAGTTTTTTATAATAGCTTAAGTCTTTAAAGCAATTAAAGCAATTAAAGTTTTTAAATCACTCAAAGCACTTAAAGTCTTCATCAACGATATCTAGAAAGTTGTTAACAATAATGACAAAATCTTAAAAAAGACTTTCTTGATGCTAAATACTTCTTAACTCACGCAAAACTATAAATAGATTAATGATAAAAAAGAGAAGAACTCAATAATAAGATATATATATGCTAGTAAAAATAAAAATAATTAGGCGAAAGCGAAAACATTTTAAAAAACATATTTCAATTTAATGTTAAAGTCTTCTATAACTTCTTAGAACTTAAAGTCTTTTTTATCGTTTCGTTTCTTAATGCTTGAGGCGACATTTTATGCGTCGAAGTTTATTGCAAGAGCTAATGACGCAAAGCAATCTATAGCGAAGAATAAGATCGCAAAGTTCGTCGTCGCAAAGCTCGTCGTTGCAAAGTTCGTCATCGCAAAGTTCGTCATCGCAAAGTTTGTTATCGCAAAGCTCGTCGTCGCAAAGCTTGTCATCGCAAAGCATATTGCGCAAAAGTCTTTCGCAATAACAACTTAATTGCTAAATAACTTTTACGATAATATCACATTTAATACGAAGAATTTATTTCGCAATTAAGTAACTTTTATATTTACTTTAATGTTTGATAGTCACAATACTAGTTAAAGTCAAAGCAATAATAAATTATAGAATAAAATAATACGAATAAGCACAATCATTGTTTTTAAGAGTGAAATTTTCGACAAACTTAATACTATGACTCGTCGATACTATCTCACGTATTTTGATAGAAATGACAAGAACAAACTTGTTCGTATTATCTTCTCTAATCTTAAAATGAACAATTTTCTCTACTTAAAAGCGACAAAAAATGTAGAGAAGAACTTCAAGTAATAAAAAATTAACATTTTGAAGACGACGATTAAATTTTCGCGAATCTAGATTTTTTTCGACAAACAAATTGACTTGTTGTCAAGATTGCATATTTACAAGAAGCTTAAAAACAAATTGTTTAAGCAATTTTAATACGATTAACTAGAAGAGATGTTTTCGTTTAAGTTATATGTCGTTGATTTCGACGACATAAATCGAAGAGAGTGCAAATTTCTTCGTTGTAAATTGAACACACTTTATTGTAATATCGATTAATTTTATTTTGTAAACTTCTTTATTTAGTTAATGATTTTGCAACGCTTAATAAATTTGACAAAAACTTTATTAAAGAACTTTGTCTTTATGAAGTATACAAGAGATCATTTGCTTAATGTCTACGATGATCTACATAACAAAGATGATTTTCGCGATCAAAATGTGAATTAATATTCGAAGCGTACGACATCATACTAAACTCGAGACAAAAAGAAGATTCTTGTGAATCTTAATCTTAACTTCGATGCCTTCTTGACTAATGACAATATAATAGATGGCGAGAATTAATAATGGCGAAGATGTATGCATATAGTGGCTATAGTATCTACACGAAATACATGGCATTATGTGACACATAGCTAGACATTTTGCGAGAGACTTCCTTGATTTTTTGATACAATATGGTATATCATGGCGCTCTATTTCTCTTTGAGAAGGCTTTAACAATGACTTTATTTGCTTTATTATACTCTTAACTACGATGATGACCCAATGTATGTAATTTAGGATTATACGTTAATGTCTCGTATGGCATTCTAAAGAACGTTCTTTCGTCGTTGCTCTTCGTCGTTGCCCTTCGTCGTTGCCTTTCGTCGTTGCCTTTCGTCGTTGCTTTTCGTCGTTGCCCTTCGTCGTTGTCTTGCGTCGTTGTCTTGCGTCGTTGTTTTTCGTCGTTGTCTTTCGTCGTTGCCTTTCGCAATTGTCTTGCGTCGAAGCCCTTAGCGAAGTCTTTCGCAAAGACATTTCTTTTCAATCAATCGATCGTCATTTAATTGACTCTTCTTAGTGACCAACTATTATGCAACGAGAAGTAGATTGGTTAATCGTTGATCAATCGTTATACAATCGACTCTTTTCGACAATCAATCGTCATTCAACGAAGAGTAGATTGATCAATCGTTGGGCAATCGTTATATAATCGACTCTTCTCGTTAATCAATCGTCAATCAACGAAGAGTAAATTGGTCAATCGTCATTTAATCGACGCTCCTCGTTAATCAATCGTCATTCAATAGAGAGTAAGTTGATTAATCGTCATTCAACAGAGAGTAAGTTGATCAATCGTCATTTAATCGAGTTTCCTCCTTGATCAATCGCTATTCAATCTACTCGTCGTTGCATAACGAACTTTTCATCGATCGAAAAGCGATTTTTCAATAGATGCTCAACCTAGAATCGTGGTTCAACTAGTGTTCAACTAGAGAACAATCGTTGTACAATCGACGTTTTGTTCCTTAGAGGGCCCAGGACGTATATATCTTATTTGTCTATTTATTTGTTAAATTGATTGTTGAGTTGTAATTATTATATTGAAATTAAAGCGTCAATATTTCTAATATACTTTCGACGAAACATTTGTTCAATTTAATTTTTAAAAAAAAATCTTTCTTAATATTGTTATTAAATTTAATTGTCTTCTATGTGCAAGTTGCAATTAGTTAACTATATCTTAAATTAAATTAGATTAAACTAGATTAAGATAGATTAAATTAAATTAAATTAGATTATGTTAGATTAAATTAGATTATGTTAGATTAAATTATCTCTAAAAATCTTATCTATTTTTGCACTAATTTTATTCTTAGAATCTTTCTAGAAGCGTCAAAATAGTTAGTTAGTATATTGTATTAATCTTAAACAACTAACAAGCAATCTATTCTTTTTGTACAAAATACTTATTTTTAAATTGCTTTCTATTTTATTGTTCTACAAGTATTATTGTAGTCAATTAATATATTATATAGATATTAGATTATATTAAAGTAATTTAGACTAAAATAATTTTTTTCGAAAAAAGTAGTTTACTCTTGTAATATTATTTCTTTTACTATCTTTCTATAAGACGCACTACAATTAATTAATATATTTTATAAATTTTAAGTTAAATTAAATTAAATTAGATTAAAATTCTTCTAAAATTTAAATCTATATTTTGAGAATTTTTTTTTCTTAGATTGTAGCTAGTACTTTGCAACAATTGTTAGCTTCTAATATTAACAAATTTAATTTAATTTACTTTATTTTTTATTAAGTATTTTAATATAGATTTGTTAACTTTATTGTTAACAAATATATTTTTATTATTTAGTTTTCTATATTATTGTAATACTATTTCGAATTTAAACTCAAAATTGTTCAAATTAAATAAAAAGTTTTTTAGAGAAAAATATATTTTTGTTTTGAATTTTAGACTACAATTTGTTTTTTTATTATAAAATATTATTTTCTTTTGTAGTTTGCGCAATTTCAATTCGATTTTTGTTATACTTTAATTATTCTATAGTCTTTATATAATATCTTAGATTTCTAATATTATTAGCTTAGTATATATAATTATATAATTTGCATTATAGATTACTTGTTGTTAATTTAATTTTCTTTAAACTTAATTGTAATACGCGCTTTGTAACGAAGTTTCTCTATATAGTAACAAATTATAATATGTACTATCTTAATTACTTCTAAATTTAGTTTTGTAAACAAATATGTAATTAAAAAATTTGTTTCAAAATTTCTTCAATTATTGTTAAAAAATAATAATATAAAGATATTTAATTACTAAAATTTAAAATATTTTAAATAGTATATTTTATATTTGTCTATTAATAATTTATACTTAAAAAAACGCAATTTCGCAACAATATTATAATATAATTATATAATTTTTTGCTATTGCTAAAATTGTAATAGTTCTTAATTATCTTGCGCACTTGCTCTATTATATATCATCGAATATTACTTATCGAATCGAACAATTATAACAAATTAGTTTTAAATTAACATTAACAAATTAAAATAGCTATCTTTTTTGTCTCTTTCAATACTAAAATATCGATAATATTTTTGTTTTATTAATATTTAAAACGATCTATTTGGACAATTATTTTTCTTTATAGTTTTTCTATTAGTCTAAATAGTTTTGCTTTCTATCTAGAATTTGTTTAAAAATTGTAGCTTTTAAATCTAGTATTATTACAGACAACTATAACTTGCAAAAAAAAAATTATATTTTGTATATTTTGTTTATATTTTAATATTAAATAATATTTTAAATATTGTCTAATATTCTCTTACAATACAAATATATTAACAAGTATTATTCGAGTTTTTTGCAAAAATAATAATATGTTTTGTCGATTGTTAAATGCAAAGAATTAAAAAATAAAATTCGAATAACTATTTGTCGAAGACGCAAAATTATAGATATTAGAAAAAAATTAAGATACTTATAATTTATATATTTTCGACTTTCTAATTACGTTCTTAAAAAACAAAACAACAAATAAAAACTATAATTAATTAAGAAAAAATTAAAAAAAAAAATTAAAATTTACTTTGTCTTGTATTTGCAAAAACAATATTTCTATTATATTGCTCTCTTTCTTGTTAATAACAAAAGCTCTTCTATACTTGTTTAAAAAATACAAAAACTTGTTTAATTTAAAATCTAAATTGTTTCTTTTATTTGTCGAACTATTATTCTATACAAATATAGATTAGTAAATATTTATTAATTTAACTAATAATAATTGCGTTTATTAGAAACATTGCAACTCTTAATCTCTTAAATATAGTTAACAAAGTTATATACACAAATATTGTTAAATCGATATAGAACAAAATATAAGAGAATATTTGTTACAAAGTAAAAGACTTAAAATAAGAAAAAATACTTGTTTAAAACAAAAGCATTAAAAGAAAAACAAAAACAATAAGAAGCTAATATAATATATTAATATATACTTGTTTGTAGTTTAAATTAAATTTAATTCTATATAATTTAATATAATTTAATATAATCTAGTATAGTTTAGATTAGTCTAATTTGCTTTAAAAGTCTTTTGTTTAAGATATTTCATATTGTTTGCTTCTTTATTATATTACTTATATTATAGTAAATGTTTTAATAAACTAAGACAAACATTGTTGTGTTGCTTATTATAAAGAAATAATTATTTTAATTATTGTTTTTTACGTTTTAATTTATTGAAAGACTAAAATTGTATAATTCTCTTAATTATTATTAATTACTTTTGAACATTTAACTCTTAACAAGCTATCTAAGCTATTTTGTTAAAATAAAAACAAATTTTGCGAAATTGCAAATATTGAAGAGAAGTCGAACAATCTTTCTATTATAGATTTATGTTTATTTATTTAATTAATATCTATATAATATATTAACTTTTGTTGTATATTCAATCGATATAGAACAACGCAATAGAATATATTATTATATATAAGAACACAAAAAAAACTTTGCGCTATATATGCTTTGTTATCTAATACAATTAACAAGATAGTTAGCAACAATATCGCTTAAGTAAAGTCTTTGCTTCTACTATTTACAATATTAGATAACAAGTTTAAAATATTATTTGCAAAACTTACAAACTATATCTTAATATTATTGTTTTTTTTGTTAGAAAATTTTGTATTAAAGCTTATTAAAAACAATCTATTTATCGAACAATTATTTTATTTGACAATAATATTTTGATTTTCTTTTTTGCGTTCGAAGCAAAAAATATAAACAAAACTGTTATTGTCTCTTCTATTAATCTAAAGCGAATTACTCTTTCTATTATATTAAAATATATACTATCTAAGTCTATTGCTATTGTTTTTCTTATTATTGTTGTTTTTGTTTCTATCGAACTTACAAGAATAACGCAGTTCTAATATATAATTAAACTACGCAAAAGAATAAAATAACAAAAAATAAATAATTAGTTAATTATTGTCTAATAGTCTAATAAATAAAAGTTTAATAAAATTGTTTGTCTAAGATTTTTAGAATATCGACGTATTGTTAGATAATACAAATTGAAATTATATTTTAATCGATAATAATAGCACAAACAATAATACTTTAATTTGTTTTAGTAGATTTAGAGAGAACAATACTTAGAAAGAAAATCTATTACATATCGATTTAAATACTAGTATAGTCTTCGACAATAATAAGAACAACAATTTGAGAAAATTTGATTTAAAATATCTATATTCTATATCAATTAATTTATCTTCTCTTATAGAGCGAAAACCATATTTGTTAATTTCTTTATTAATTTTATTTTGTTTTATATTATTAATATTTATTTAATTTTGAAACAATTGCAAGAATTGTTTCTATTACAAATTGCAAGCTTAATTAGAATAGAAGAGTCTATATATTAGAATATATTTAAAAAAAAATATAAATTTTGACAATAGTATTTTATATACTTATTAAGAGATTGTTTACTCTATATATTGCTTTAAATTTAACAATTCTTTATTAAATTAATTGAAATTAAGATTAAGTTGTTTTAGATTTAATATATTAGAAAGTATATTAATACAAGAAGTCTATTGCAATATATATATATTAATATTATTAATCTTAAATATATTTTTATACTTTTGTTAAGAATGCTATTGTTGCAAAGAACAATATTACAAAGTTTCTAAATATATTTTAAAAGTATTTTTATTAAATAGAATTTAATAGCAATCTATATTTTTAATTAATTTAAAATTAAATAAAGCTTTTAAAAAATAAAACTTATTTAAGATTTTCGATACTATAATATAGTTTTTTTACAATCTAACTAATAATGATTTTATTTTCTATTAACAATATATTTAAAGATTGTTTAATATTTATTTATTAAGAAATCGAGTTTAAGAATTTTGTTTAACTTAATAACAAATTTCTTTAAATTGCGTAATCTTAAGAAAAACTATATTCTTAAAAATTTTGCTTACTATATTAGCGCTAATAATTTTGTTAAAAATTAATAATAGTCTCTACAATTTTTTTTAACTTGTAACAATATTTATAACAAAGTAGAGACAAATATTTGCAATAAATCTAATAAAAATATCTTCTTAATTATTGTTAAAAGCGATAACTACAATAATATTAACAAAAACAATATAATTTAGCGTCTCTTAACGCAATCAAAATATAATTGCTATAATTAAGTTAACTTAATTTTGAACAAGTTAGACTAATTTAATCTTAAACAATTTAATTTAATCTTAAATAAGTTAATCTAAAATTTAATCAATTTAATTTAGTTATTAATTAATTTGAGTCTTAAAGTAGATTTACTCTTCTTACTAATAACAAAATTCTTAATAGTTGTTGTTTTCTTTTTATATCTTTTATTTTTTTTAATATATTAATTATATCTTTTGCAATTTCGAATCTTAAAATAATAGCAAAAAAAATATATATTATACAAAAGTCTATATATTGCGCAATTTAATTAACTTGTTTAATACGTTATTGTAGTCTAAATAGTACAAAATAAAAATATTATTGTTTATTGTTAAAATAGATATTTGAATAATAAAGAGAATATATAAATTGAAAGTCTCTTTATAATTTTAATAACGCAGATTTTGTTAACTTAACTTAGTTATTGTATTTTTGATTTTTTTTTTTTTTTTAATATTCTTTAATTTATCTATTTGCAAATCGAATTTTATTAGTCTTAAAATTAGAATTATATATAATATTGTATTAATTTTAATTAATAAAGTTGTTAATATAATACTTTGTATATTTCTAATTTGTTAATATAAGATATATATTGCGAATAATATATAACAAATTGTAAAATTGTTGAAAATATAAATATATAGAATTTTTGCTTATATTAGTAAGAAAGTCGATTATCTTATATATTCTATATATTGTATTAATAATTTCTTAATTAATTTATTATTTTACTTTAATTAACGCTTCTATATATTTTTGTAAATATTTAATATAATTTAATTGCTAATAATTAAAAACAATAACTATAAATTGTATACTTTTTATATATCTATTGTTGCTCTTTGCTAATTTGTTGCTTTAATAAATATTTTTCGACTTATATTTTTGCATTTATATATAATTTCTTTATTAATTAACTTTATTGTATTAATAAAAAATATATTAAATTATATTCTTTTATAGTCTTTTTAAATTTATATAATTTTTTTTGCTTTGTTTTTAACAAATTAAGAATTTGTAAATTTTAATAAAATAGTTTTCTATTTAAGATAAATTTTATTTTCGAATGTTTAATTTTAATTAATTGCGAATTAATTTTTGTACTTTTTTACGTTTCTTTCGAATAAATACTATTAATAGATTTATATAATTCGAATACTTAAACTTCTTTTTTATAGCAACTTTTTTAATTTTTTGTTAATATTTATAATTTATATATTATTTGCTTAGCAATACTTGATTGTAAAAATTAAACTATATTAATAAATCTATTAACTCTTATATTAATTTGTTAATTTCTTTTTTTGTTTTTTGTTTAACAACAAGTATTAAACTAATTTACAAATAAAAGATTATATTACTTATAGTATTAATATTAATATATTAAATATTGTAATCTAATATTTGTATTTTCTATTTTTCTATTTTGTTTATTCTTAAAAAGAATTGCTTTAATAAAATTTTATATATTGCTTTATTGTAAAAGATATTGTAGTTCTAAATACTATTAAATAGTCGAATAAAATTTATATAGTAAGTAAGAATGTAAAGCTTAAAAATATTAAAATATATTTTATTTTTGTTGTTCTTATTGTGCGTTGTATTTTGTAATTGATATTTAACAAAAATTGTTTTTAAGTTGTCGATTTAATACAATATATACTTTATATAGCTTAATATATTTTTGTTATAAAAAACATATTAAGTATGTATAACAAAATTTGTAATTGTTCGAATACAATATATTGTTGTATTTTACTTTTCTATTAGCAAAAATATTATTGCAAAAATAAGCTAATATACTATTATTTTTTGTTTAATTTTGCTTTATTATTTAACTTTATTAAACAACTTAAATATCTTTAAGTCTATTATATTAAAAATCTAACAAAAACATTTATTCAATTAAATAGATTTTGCTGTTTCGATAATACTTTTGTTCTTTTTTTTTTGCTTTGTAAATTGTTTGAAATACGTCTCTATAATAATATTGTTAATTAAGACAATAATCTAGTTAATTAATTGCATAATTATATCTTTTAATAATTAATAAAAAATATTAAGATTTATTAATTTATAAATATTGCAATACTTATATTTTTATATTTAATTACGTATCGAATATATATCTATCTTCTTTCTATTTTTCTTTAAATTTGTTTTTTGTCTAATAAGTTTGTTTTAAGTATATTTAGAAATACAATATTTTTATCTCTTTATAAGATACTCTCGCTTATTTAAAGAAATTCTGCAAATATTGTAGTATTTGTTCTTTTTAATATTAATAATAAAAATCTATTCTTTGTAGTCTATTATTATCTCTTTAATAATTAAATAATATTTTTTGTAAAATGGTCGACGCAAAATATGTTTATATTAGATTTGCTAAGTATCTCGAATACTATATTTAATTAATTTGCAAAACAAGATTATTATAGATCAAAAATATATGTTAAAAGATTTTCTCTATAACTTAATAATATACTTTTGTTTATAAATATTGCAAATACTTTTTCTTAATCTTTATAATTAATATTAAGTCTATTAGTATTAGATCTAATTAAATTTAACTTTGTCTTATAATTTGATTTAGATTATCGATAGTTATATATACTAATTATAAGCTCTAATTTTTATAACGTTGTATTATTTAAGTTTTGTTTGTAGCTATTAGAATTAAAATAATTGTAACTTCTTCTAATAGCTAATTTTATATATTTTATTATCAATTTTCTATATATATTTTAATATAGATACAAATATTGTTTGTTATACTAATTTAAATCGATACGTATATTAGATTATTCTAAAAAGATTTGTAATTAAATAAAAAATATATTATATTCTTAATATTCTAATAATATATAGTATACTTAATAGAGATAAGATTACTAATTGTGTCTTTAATTGTAAATTTTATTTTGCGTTATTTATTGTTTTTAATTTTGTACAAAATAGCTTTTATTTGCGCATATTACTTATTGCTATTGCAAAAACTATAATATTTTTGTATACTTTTGTTATTCTTATTTCGAAACAATACGTCGATAATATTTTTTGTAAACTTGTAGTCTAACATTTATTTTGCAAACTTATAATTTTAAATATTTCGAAAAAAACTATATATTGTTGAGAAAATAAAGAACAATTTTTGTATAATTTTTTTTATTTAATAGATATAGCTACTTTCTCGAGCTATATTGTTAATAGATTCTCTTATTTTTTTCTTTTAATTGTATTGCTTAATTATTATAATTAATATAGTAAATTATAGATCTATTAATGCGCGATTTTTTGCTCTATTATTAGATGCTTATATAATATGCTTAGAATTAACAAAATTCTCTATTTGTAAAATTGAAGAGTAATATTTTTTAGTTTTTATAATATGCGCGTTCGAAGACTTATAATTATTCTAATTTAGTTCGAATAATTGTAGAACTCTATCGAATGTTACTTTATTAAATATATCTAATATATTAATCTCTTCTAGATATTATTTTATTTCGAAAAAACAATTGTACAACTAATATAAATTGTTTTTTTTTAATTCTTTTCTAAGTTTTCTTTTATTTTCTTCTTTTATTTAAATTTTTTTCAATACTTTGTCTCTCAAATTATCTAATATTTAACTAGATAGCATATTAGTTTGCTATTGTTTTTTAATATTAAATTATATATATCGCAAAAACAAAATATAGTATTTTGCTCTTTTTTCTTAATAGTTTTGTCTACTATATATATATAACGCAATAAAACAACAAATACTTAAAGATTTGTTAAAATATATAATTTATAAAATATAATCAATATATTGCGCTACAAAGTTATTAATATTATTATACTAAATCGATTTTAAAGAAGCATCTTAAGTTTTGTCTTCTACTATTATAAATATTTCAAAGTAATCAACGTTACTACTAGATAGTAATATAGTTAAAAAAATAGATTTCTAGACTATATTAATATATACTAATATTATAATAGAAAATTAGAGTTCTAATTGTTTATTAAATATCGAATACAACTATAATAAAAAATTACTTAATTAATTATATTTATAAGTTTTAACTATAAAATAGTTTATTAATTAATTATTATATATAGTATAAGCAAACTATATAGAATTTAAATATTAGCATATCTCTTTTCTTATTTTGCGAAAATCTACAACAACTCTATTTCGAATTATTTCTTTATATATAAATTAATATATTAGTATTACTTGAAAAATCTATTTAGTTGAATATTAATATTATAGTTAATTCTAAATGGATTCTTTCTATTAAAAGTATAATATTAGTATTAGACAATGCAAACTATTGTTGTTAAATAATTGCAAATTTAATAAAGAGTTTGCGTTATTTTGTATTAATTTGCGTCAATTTAAACAAATATAACAAAAATTATATTTAAAAAGAAGATATTAGCTTTATATACAATTGTATTTATTAAAAAGATAATTTTTTTAATTAATTTAAATTAGTTTGCGTTAATTTGAGCAAATATAGCAAAGATTGCGTTTAAGAAGAAAATATTAGCTTTATATACAATTGTATCTATTGAAAAGATAATTCTCTTAATTAATCTAAATTAGTCTATATTAACTTGAACAAATATAGCAAGAACTACAACAAAAAAAGAAATATATAGAAATATAGTCTTATATTTAATTATAGTTATTAAAGATATTGTTCTTAATTAATTTAAATTAGTTTGCGTCAATCTAAGCAAATCTAGTAAGAACTACTATTGCAAAGATATTCTCTCTTAATTAATATAGACTAGTTTGTATCAATTTAAGCAAGCATAGCAAAAAAGATATTAAGAGAAGAGATATATAGAATTACAATTTTATATTCGATTAAAACTATTAAAAGCACAATTTTGTTAATTAATCTAGATTAGTTTGCGTTAATCTAAACAAATATAGCAAGAACTACTATCGCAAAAATATTCTCTCTTAATAAACATAAATTAGTTTGCGTTAAACTAAACAAACATAACAAGAACTACAACAAAAGAAGAGATATATAGAATTACAACTTGATATTCGATTAAAGTTATTAAAAATACAATTTTGTTAATTAATCTAAATTAGTTTGCGTTAATCTAAACAAATATAGCGAGAACTACTATTGCAAAAATACTCTCTTTTAACAAATATAGACTAGTCTATATTAAACTAGACAAATATAGCAAGAACTGCAACAAGAAAAGAGATATATATAATTATAGCTTTATATTCGATCAAAATTACTAAAAACACAATTTTGTTAATTAATCTAAATTAGTCTGCGTTAATCTAAGCAAATATAATAGAAAATATATTAAGAGAAGAAAGATATAGAATTACAACTTTACATTCGATTATAGTTACTAAAAACACAATTTTGTTAATTAATCTAAATCAATTTGCGTTAATCTAAGCAAATATAATAGAAAATATATTAAAAGAAAAGAGATATAGAATTACAACTTTATATTCAATTAAAACTATTAAAGACACAATTTTTTTAATTAATCTAAATTAGTTTGTATTAATTTGAACAAACATAGCAAAAACTATATTAAGAGAAAAGAGATATAGAATTACAACTTTATATTCGATTATAGTTACTAAAGATATTGCTTTTTAATTAAAATAAATCAATATATATTAATTTAAGCAAAAATAATAATATCTATATTAAAAGAAAATTTATATTAAATAACAATTTTATATACAATTCTAAATTAATCTAAATTAATTTAACAGAGAACTTAATTGTACTTTTGTAATTAAATATTATAAAACTCTCTAAAATATTTTTTTTGTCTATCTTTATATTTATTGCAATTACAAATAAGTTTCGAAAATTTAATACAAAGAATACTAGACTCTTGTTTTCGACAAACAAAATTTTATTAATATTTTTTTTATCTAAATTTTCTTTTTTTTAACAACAAATTAAGCTTTGTTCTTAATTTAATACGCGCTATAATAGTCGAAAAGTAATTAGAGATTGTATTGTATAACTAATATCTTAAAAGAAGAAAAGTTACGCACAAATAAAATAGCAAAATAAATAAAAGTAAAAAAGTAAAATAAAAACAATAGCAATAAATTAAGTTAATTAGAATTTAAGTTAAATTAATCAAAATCAAAATTATAGATTCGAAATAAAATATAAAGATAAATACAAAAATAACTTCTTAAGTTGTTGATCTTTTTAACAATATTTATACAACAATTATCTAAATTGCAAAAAGATTTATAATTTTAAAATTTAATTATTGCAAACTATTTATTTAGCACAATATTCTTAATTCTTGTTTTTGTATATAATATATAGTATAAGATTTTTAATTTGTTATTTTAATATTAGACGCAAACAAAAATTTAAACAATTCGAAATACATTGTACACAAACTTGTATATAATAACTATTATAATATATCGAAGATTCTAATCTTTCTTTAGTATTTTAATAGTTTTAATTAATATATTTAATTTGTTTTATTGCAAAAACTTGTCTATTGTTTACTTTTTTGATAAATTTAAAAATATTAATTGTTGTTTATTGTTTCAAACTCTTCGAATTCTTAAAATATATTTAAAAATACTTTTTCTAAAATTAAATATTTTTGCAAAAATTATAGAGAGAAGTCAATATATAATACTTATAAAATAAAACAAACATTAAAATTTGCAATAGAAACAACAATTATAATAATTATAATAAA